>Ga0105053_10001672_pt1 | contig 35299 bp, 37 predicted proteins | sample BON01_FD_78093 | JGI IMG/M metagenome (GOLD analysis project Ga0105053, IMG submission 78093) | Freshwater microbial communities from Lake Bonney liftoff mats and glacier meltwater in Antarctica - BON-01 | ecosystem: Environmental > Aquatic > Freshwater > Ice > Glacier meltwater | place: Lake... | reverse complement strand
CGGGAGGCGGTGCTTGCGGCGCGTTCGAACGGGACAGCCGACGATGAGATTGTCCGCCGCGTCATCATGGTTCTCGACGTTGAAGAGGCGATGCTCGACCGGCAGAGTGACCAGCAGCTGGACCGCCAAGACGACTTGGTTGTGGCCAATGAGCCTGGTCGAATCTGCGAACACTTAGAGAAGCTCATCGGAATGGCTGAACCCACCACCGCAGTTACGGCGGGACAGTGCGATGCCTGCCTTGCTGACGGCACAAAGTGGGTATCTTTGCGGATGTGTCTTGAGTGCGGGAACGTCGCGTGCTGCGACTCGTCAAACGGCCGACATGCCGAACGCCACCACCATGAGACCGGGCATCCAGTTGTTCGCAGTGCGCAGCCTGGGGAAGCCTGGCGATGGTGCTACGCCGATCGCACCCTGGGTTAACAGGAAAGCCGCAAACTCCCAACCCACTAGCTCCGCGCACGGGCTTCGATTGGGTTTCAGCGGCACTCTTAGCTCATGCCAATATCGGTCACAACTGCTGTGAGTGTTCAACAGTTGAAGCCACCGGATGATGCCCGAGCTTTGCTATTTGACTGGGACGGAACGCTGGCTGATTCTCAGCTACTCAACTTCCGGGTCCTATCGCAAGCGCCAACAACCGTGGACCTGGCGATGTCGTATGACTGGTTCGCCGCTAGGACAGGAACCTCCACAGCCGAAATGGTGGTTCATGTGGAAGGCGCGCACGGTCGCCCGACCGATCCTGAACAAATCCCGCTAACCGCCCGAATCGCGGCGACACGATTCAGTGAGTTCGGGCGCGACAGGTTCTTGCACTGATCCCGCTGAAACCGACTGCCTAGCGTCCCGTCTCGTTCGGTAGTCATCCCGGCCCCGACCGAATTGGGCCAGTGATGCTGGAGAGAACAAGGGTGAGGCTGAGACCGGAGATAATATTGCCGCCGAGTATCCCTGGGGGATCGGCCACTTGCGTAAGTCCCGAAGCATCAGGTACCGAGGTGGCCCCCGGTTTGTGTGATGAGGTGAGCTTGCGGAAGTGTTTGTCGTATGGCTAAACCAACCAAGTGGGTTACGGAAACGTCAGATGGGCATTCGCAGTTCTACATTGATCGGTTTCGCAAACTAGCCGAAGACGGCGCTGACCTCGCTGGTGAGGCGCGGTTGGTCGACGCGGTAGCAGCTCCCGGTTCTCGAGTGCTAGATGCCGGATGCGGCACGGGACGAGTCGGCGGTGAGCTAGCGCGGCGCGGTCACCACGTGGTTGGTGTAGATGCCGACCCTGAGTTAGTCGCGGAGGCGGCGGCAAACTACCCGAATGAAGAGTGGATCATTGGAGATCTCACTGAATTGGACCTGCGTGATTCCGGCGGGAACCAGGTCACTTTCGACGCTGCCGTTTCGCCTGGCAATGTGTTGCCGTTCATGGCCGATGGAACCCAGGGTTTAGCGCTGAGCTGTCTACGGCGGCACATCGCGCCAACGGGCTTTGCTCTCATCGGATTCGGAACTGGGCGTGGCTACGAAGTCGAGACCTTTGATGCTGATCTCAGCGCTGCTGGCTGGCGCCTCGAATGGCGTTTCGCGACATGGCATTTAGCGCCGTGGACCCCGGAGTCAGATTTCTCGGTATCGGTGCTGCGGCACCTCTAGACAGCATGCGGGGCTCAGATGCCTGCGACGAACGGTGCTTGTTGTAGATAGTTGGGACGTTCAATCAGATCGGCGATGAACGCGGCTAAGTCAGCTCGCGTGATGGTGCTCGAGCCGGTCGCGCGATGTGCATCGTGAGTGATCTTTCCGGTGGCTTTGCCCTGCTTCAAACGCGGTGGGCGCACCAACGTCCAGTCGAGCTTGCTGGCGGCAAACAGCTCGTATTCGCGGAACTTGTCCCGGACCATCGCCCCGGCAATACGTTGAATCCCAAACGTCACGACCCTCGCTACTAGGTCCTTGTCGTCGCCGGGAAGGTCGACGCCTTCGCCACTGATGCCGATGAACCTGGTGATGCCGTGCCGCTTCATCGCGGGAATCAGAACTTCGGCTGTCCTCGACTGCAACGTCGGATCCCTCTTGTCTGGCCCGAGTGCTGAGATGACGACGTCGACGCCAGCGAGGAGTTCATCGATGACGTCAGGCGAATCGCTGGAACCAGTGATGACAGTTGCGTTGTCGGGGACGGCCACCAGCTTTGAAGGGTCGCGGACCAGGAGGTTCAGCTCGTAGCCACGGCCCAGCAGGACAGGTACTAGTTCCTCCCCGCTGCGTCCGGTCGAGCCTAGTAAAGCGATCCTCACGCCGAACCTTCTTTCAGTGATCAAAGCCACCATGTCAAGCATCAGCTGGGAGCGATACACAGTTTGGGGCCGACGAGGGGACTTGAACCCCTAACCGCCCGATTACAAGTCGGGTGCGCTACCAGTTGCGCCACGTCGGCAAGGTGCCAAGCGTACAGATTTGCCAGTGACCGTGTGCGTTCGCCCGGTACCAGTGGTTCGTCGTGCGTTACAAGCACTTAATGCCGATTCGTTTGCCGGACCGCGCCAGCGGTTGCATCGCCCGTGGAGCGGGCGTCAGGATGGTCGAGATCCGGTAGCTCGGCGCCGTCGTCGGATGGGCAACCTAGAACTGACGATATCGACCTTGGGCTTCCCCAACGGAAGGAGACGCGTGCCAGCGGACCAAGCTCTCATCCAAATGGTTGACGTCAACAAGCACTTTGGCGACCTGCACGTCTTGCGGGATGTCTCGCTGTCGATCAGATCTGGAGAAGTCGTAGTTTTGCTCGGGCCTTCTGGGTCGGGGAAGTCAACGCTGTGTCGATCAATCAATCGGCTTGAGGCGATTGACACCGGTGAGATCATTTTCGACGGTAAGGAACTACCCGCCGAAGGTAAGCAGTTGGCGGCGCTACGCGCGGATGTTGGCATGGTCTTTCAATCATTTAACCTCTTCGCACATATGACTGTCCTTGACAACGTGACCCTTGGCCCGATCAAAGTCCGTAAGCAATCAAAATCCGATGCGGAAAAGCGTGGGCGCGAGCTGCTGGAACAAGTCGGAATTGGTAATCAGGCGGACAAGTATCCTGCGCAGCTTTCTGGTGGCCAGCAGCAACGGGTCGCGATCGCTCGAGCCTTGGCGATGAATCCCAAAGCGATGCTCTTCGACGAGCCGACGAGTGCGCTGGACCCGGAGATGGTCGGGGAGGTTCTAGAGGTCATGGTCGACCTCGCCAAAGCCGGAATGACGATGGTCGTAGTGACACACGAAATGGGATTTGCCAGAAACGTTGCCAATCGCGTTGTGTTTATGGCTGATGGCCAACTCGTTGAAGATGCGACGCCGCAGCAGTTCTTTGACCACCCGCAATCGAATCGCGCCAAGGAATTCCTGTCTCGAATCCTCACGCACTGAACCTTAGGTGAGAGACAGAGCCAGAGCCAGAGTGAAACGGAGGGCAGAGATGAACAAAAAGCTAGTCGCGAGTATTGCCGTCACGTCCGCCGCGGTCCTGGTCTTGGCAGCCTGTTCCTCTGGTGACACCGCAAGCTCCGCAGGCTCGAGCGCGGGCGCAAGCATCATCGAGAAGGCGAAGTCAGGGTCACTCGTCATCGGTGTTAAGTCCGATCAACCAGGGCTGAGCCTGCTCACCCCAGACGGCTACGAAGGCTACGACGTCAATATCGCTAAGATTATTGCGGCTGGGCTTGGCGTCAAACCTGACGGCATCGAATGGAAGACCACGGTATCGATTAACCGTGAGCCGTTCATTCAACAAGGAACCGTCGACCTCGTCGTCTCGACTTACACGATCAACGATGCGCGCAAGAAGATCGTCGCCTTCGGCGGGCCGTACTACATCGCTGGGCAAGACCTCCTCGTCCGTGAGGATTCGCCGATTACTGGCCCCGAAAGTATGGCCGGAGATATTGCCTGCTCGGTGACCGGTTCGACGCCCGCCAAGCGAATGCAGACCGACTATCCCGACGTTCAACTACAACTCTTCGACTCCTATTCAAAGTGCGTGACGGCGCTCAGTGGTGGCGTCGATGCAGTCACGACCGACGACATCATCCTCGCTGGCTATGCCGCTCAACCGCATAACGTCGGAAAGTTCAAGTTGGTAGGTAAACCGTTCTCCGTCGAGCCCTACGGCATTGGCCTGAAGAAGGACGACATCGCGGGCTGCAAGAGGATCAACCAGATCCTCGTTGAGGCGAGCGCCGATGGTTCGTATGAGGCGGCCTTCATCGATGCGCTAGGCCCGAGCGGACTAGAACCACCGACGTTGGATGAGGCGGCGCTGACGAACTGCACGTAGCGGCAAACAGCAAGGACCAATCTGGCAGGAATCAACCCAGCAGAAATCAACCCAGCAGGTATCAACCCATCGTTAGACAGCGAAGCAGAGGAGGTGCGCAGTGGACGTCTTTACCGATCCAGCGAATCTTGAGGCATATCGCCAGGGATTCGTGTGGGTTCTCGAACTCACGGTCGTCTCCGCAGTCTGTGCATTGATCTTGGGGGCTATTCTTGCTGGCTTTCGGGTGTCGCCCATCCCGGTGCTGCGGTGGATCGGATCTGGCTGGGTCAACATCTTCCGGAATACCCCGCTCACACTGATTATCTTCTTCTGCTATTTCGCGCTGTATTCGACGCTGGGTCTGAAGTTCTCGAATCAGGTCACAATCAACAACTTCTGGCTCGGCGTGCTCGGTCTGTCCGTTTACACGGCGGCATTCGTGTGCGAGACGATTCGCTCTGGCATCGGGACTGTCCCGGTCGGACAGGTCGAGGCGGCACGTGCGATCGGTCTATCGTTCTTCCAGGTGCTGACGCTCGTCGTGTTGCCCCAAGCCATACGCTCGGTCATTGCGCCGATGGGCAGCATCCTCATTGCGCTGGCGAAGAACACGACCATCGTCGGGACAATCGGCGTCATTGAAGCCTCGACGGTCATGAAGGACTTGATCAATAGCAACGGTGACCAAGTCATCCAGATCTTCGCGGTATTCGCCTTGACCTTCGCCATTTTTCTGGTGCCGACCGGCTACTTCTTCGGCTGGCTATCCAACCGGTTGGAGGTGAAGCGCTGATGAACTCTCCAGCAGCCGTGCTCTACGATCATCCCGGCCCACGCGCTCGCGCACGGAACCGCATTCTCACTGCGGTTATCGGCGTGCTCGCCCTACTCGTTGTCTACTGGGTGTACGGGGCTTTTGCCAACGCAGGTCAGTGGGACGCGTACTTGTGGAAGCCGTTCTTGGAGTCGAGCACCTGGACTCAATACATCATTCCTGGCCTGATTGAGACTCTTAAGGCTGCGGCGCTTTCCATGGTGCTAGCGCTGGCATTCGGGCTGGTATTTGCGGTGGGCAGACTCTCGAAGCATCGGTGGGTCTCGGTACCCGCCGGTATCGTTGTCGAGTTCTTCCGGGCTGTCCCCTTACTATTGATGATCTTCTTTGTCTTCTTTGGGTTGCCTTACATCACTGGTGGCGCGGTCCCGGCGTTTGTCGCTGTGGTCGCCGGGCTGACGTTGTACAACGGATCAGTACTTGCCGAAGCCTTCCGTTCCGGCATCAAAGCGGTGCCGCGTGGACAGTCCGAGGCAGCGTACGCGATCGGTTTGCGCAAGTCCGCGGTCATGCGTTACGTGCTCATTCCGCAGGCGGCTCGGTTGATGTTGCCAGTGATTGTTGGCCAACTCGTCGTGCTGCTGAAGGACACCGCGCTGGGGTACATCGTCGCGCTACCGGAACTCATGCAGCGTGGGGTAAACGACCTGTCGGCCAACTACGGGAACGTCGTCGCGGCAGCAATCGTGATCGCCGCGATCTACATCATCATGAACGCACTGCTCACCCGGTTCGCGGTCTACCTGGAACGCCGTTCATCCCGCTTGCCGAGGACGAAGGCGGCTCCCGACCTCCCGGTTCAGATCAGCGAACCACAGGGCTAGTCGCGATACCGCTCGGCGATTGCTTCCCAGAGTCGTCGAATCACTCGGTGATCATCGCGCGTTGCCCGTCCACAACTGCGGCCGCTTTGGGTGAACTAACGGCGACGTCGGCTGTAATCAATGCAACGACCTGCTCGTAGATGTGCGTCGCGGCTGCTCGCGATTCGCCGCTATCGCTGGACACGTTCTCGCACGCGCGTTCTGGCGTTGAGGAGCGTTGCATCTCGCGAGGTCGGTTCGGTTAGGAGTTGCGTGATCTCATCGAGGCGAAACTCCAACTCGCGGCACGTCAGGGTCAGCGCCAGCCTGGGAAGATCCTCGACCCCAAATATGCGGTACCCGTTGGGATATCGCCTCGTGGGATTTAGTCGCCCGATTTCGTCATCGTGAAAGCAGCGTTCGTACCGAGATGCCCGCCAGCTTGGCGACATCCTCGACAATCTTTGTTGTGATGGCTCGAAGCTAAGGGCTCACGTCGTGTGAGTGTCAAACAGAATCGCTAATCACCTAACTTTAGGGACAGCCAACTCGGTTGGGCTGCTCTAGTGCAGTGTCGACGTTGGCGAGGGTCTTGTTGATTTGATCGAGGACGGCTGGGTCGTAGGTGAGCGCCTGATCCTTCTTCAGCTTGAGTGCTTCGGTAAAGAAGGCGCTGTGGACGTCAGGTCGGATGAAGCACTGCCGGTGCGGAAGTACGGCGTCGGAAACTCCGGGAGCCAACGCGCTAGTTTGCTGGATCAGTCCGTCGTTAGGCCAGACCTTCGGGTCGCCTCCTTGAAGCTGAAGCAGGTCACCGGCGAATAGCGTGACCGGGACTCCTGACAACGCACCTTCCTGTGCTTGGTTCCATCCGGGCTGGCCGTTGGAACCGTCAAGGAACGCCGTCGTTAGTTGTTCCGGTGCCTTAACTTTCCCTGTTGCTTGGAGCTCTTTCACTTGCTTAACCGTCGCTTTGCAGGATGGCTGTCCACCGCATGCTGACTCCGGCATTGCTCCGGTCACGATGTTTGCGGCGAATGATCCCTCCCACGGTGTTCCGACGGTCGTTAACGACCTGACGCTCACCGCTGATTTGCCGTCCTTCAGGGCCTTGATCGCCGAGCGAGTGAATAGGCCGCCCATCGAGTGGGCGACGAAATCCACCGATGTGACGCCGTATTCGGTGTTGAGATAATTGACGAAGTTGCTCAAGCGTGCCCCACCATCGTCGATGGGATCGAGCGCATTGACGGTCATCGATTCCGGGAGTGCCGGCGGGCACTGCGCGAACGACCCCGGTCCCTCATAGCTCGAGATTTGCCCTGGGCCGACTTGGGCAGGGGCGGTATATACCTGGTAGCCGCCGTCTAGCAGCGAAGCGCGGAAGCCAGAGACACTGAGCCCGGCAGGATCACCTGATTTGCACGCTTCGGTTGGCGTCGTGAAGGGGCTTTGAGCCGCGAAACCACTGACGACGACGACTGCTTGTCCCGCGGCCGTAACGCTTTGCGAGGGACTTGCTGACGCTCCGGTCGACGACGTTGAGCTACATCCGCTCAGGGCGCCCACTGCCATCACGGCAGCGGCGGCTGATGACACGAGAATTCGACGAGGGGTCACGCCGGTGATACTACCGGCGGCGGACGGGCGAAGTCGCTGTTTGGCACACGATCGCAGTATGCGACACCTCTGATTGTCAGGGGTGCTTGGCAGGATTGCGCCATGTCCGAACTGAGTACCCGCGAGCGCCGGATGTTGGCGTTTGAACGCCACTGGTTCCTCAATGCGCGCGCAAAAGAATCAACCATTACTGAGCAGTTCGGCATGTCAGCGACGCGATACTTCCAGATCCTCAACCACTTGCTCGACGATCCCCGAGCAATGCGCCACGATCCGCAGACGGTCGCGCGGCTACGTCGGTTGCGGGTGACCCGCCAACGAGCTCGCCACGAGACCAGCGACGTACTCCGGAACCGTCGCCAGTGGCGGACGTTCTAGTGCGGTGACCTCGTGGTGGGTGTGGCGGTAGCCATCTGGATCGCGCTCGTACTGGGTGAGGGTGTTGCCAGCCAATGACGCCGAACCCGACGCCGATGGATTCGTGCTCGGTGTCGGCATTCGGGTCGCGGCGGTGGCCATGATCTCGGCTGCCATTCGACCAAGTCGAGCAGTGTCGTGATGGCGGTGCACTCGCACACCCAAATCAACCTGTGCAAGCGCGCGCACACCGTAAAGGTTCTCGGTATCCAACAGGAGGCCGAAGTCGATGCCGTAGCCACAGGAGAACGGCAACTGATCAAGCAGTGATCGCCGAGCCGCGTATTCGCCAGCTAACGGCTGAATGATCCCGGCCAGTTGTGGCCAGTTCAGATTGAGTAGCGGCCGCGCGACTAGCTCGGTGACTCGGCCACCCCCAGCGGGAACGGTTTGGCGGTCTCCGACGAGCGGTCGTTCATAGACCGCTTTGACCAGTTGCACAACCGGGTCGTTCAGAAGGGGCCCGAGCAGCCCAACGATGTAGGAGCACGAAAAGGAGCGCAGGTCGGCATCAACAAAGACCACGATGTCCCCAGTGGTCGCGGCAAGTCCGCGCCACATGGCCTCGCCCTTGCCCGTCACCGCCGGGATATGGGCCAGCACGTCATCGCGGTGAATCACGGTCGCGCCCGCATCGGCGGCGACCACAGCGGTCCGGTCACTAGAGCCAGAGTCCAACACGACGAGTTCATCGACGAGACAGTGATCAACGGAGCGGCCGCTGCCCGTCTGAGACATCAGCTCGCGGCGGATTTGCTTCACGATCGTGCCGACGGTCGCTTCTTCGTTCAGGGCCGGCAGAACGACCGAAACACGCACCTGCAACGAGGCTTTTGCCAGCAGGAGGTCCATAGCGACCCAGTCCTGCGCATCGGTAGTCCGCTCGGCAAGAAGCTCCACGGCACGTGCATCCATTCGCTCAAACCCCTTCACCTCGTCCACCGATTCCACGCTATCGTTGCAACTCGTCGGTGCCTTCCCGAAGAATAGTGACGGCACTCACTACCCACCAGCACGACCCTCGTGGCACACTGTTGTCCACACCTAACTGAATACAGCTCATCCAGAGGGGCAGAGGGACCGGCCCGAAGAAGCCCCGGCAACCATTCACGACGTCACGCCATCGTTTTAATCGATGCGCTATTTGACGTGAGGGAAGGGTGCCAACTCCGACCCGGACCGCAAAGTGCGGCGACCGGGATAGATGAGGGAAGGCCTCAAGATGACAGTTGATAATTTATCAGCGGCGGATATCGCTATTGACGATTTGGACTTCGGTCCAGCGACCGGACTTATTTGTCGCGAATGCGGAGCGAACTATGGCCTCGGCGCTGCCTACGCCTGTATGGAGTGTTTCGGTCCGTTAGAGGTCAAGTACAACTACGGCAACGTGACTCGCGAATCGATCGAGGCCGGACCTAACTCCCTGTGGCGCTACTCCCAACTGCTTCCGGTGAGCGCTGGAGCGGTCGACGAGCCGAACCTCGAACCCGGGTGCACCAGGTTGGTCCACGCACACAACCTCGCAAAAGAACTCGGGATGACCTCGTTGTGGGTTAAGGACGACAGCGGTAACCCCACCCATTCGTTTAAGGACCGCGTTGTCGCCGTCGCCCAAAGCGCGGCACGTCGACTCGGCCTCACCACGTTGTCGTGCGCGTCGACCGGAAACCTGGCCCACGCGGTAGCGGCAGCGGCAGCTCGCGCAGGACAGCGTTCAGTCGTCCTAATCCCGAGCGACCTAGAAGACGGAAAGACCGTCACGACGGCGACCTATGACGGCAAACTGCTCGCCATCAACGGCAACTATGACGACGTCAACCGCTTGTGTTCAGAGCTCATCGGTGATCCACTGACGAACGACTGGGGCTTCGTCAACGTCAACCTGCGGCCCTACTACGCGGAGGGTTCAAAGACTGTCGGCTACGAGATCGCCGAACAGCTTGGCTGGCGGCTACCCCAACAGGTCGTGATCCCGATCGCTTCCGGAGCACTGTTGGTCAAGGTCGATAAGGCGTTTCGCGAACTCATCGAGCTCGGCCTTGTCGAGGATACGGAATACACAATCTTCGGTGCTCAGGCTGCTGGCTGCTCGCCGGTCTATCAAGCTTTCAAGGCCGGTCAAGATGTTGTCCGCCCGGTCAAGCCGAACACGATCGCCAAATCGCTGGCAATCGGCAACCCGGCTGATGGCCCGTACGCGCTGGATGTCATCCGTCGCACCCACGGCGCGATCGGCTCGGTATCCGACCCCGAGATCGTCGATGGCATTCTCAAGCTGGCACGTACCGAAGGCGTCTTTGCCGAGACCGCTGGAGGTGTGGTGATGGCGACCCTCGAGCAACTACTCGCTGAGGGACTCCTCGATCCAACCGCCGAGACGGTCATCCTCAACACCGGCGATGGACTGAAGACCTTGGACGCGGTTATCGACTTCGTTGGGCCAACTGCAACCATTGCGCCACAGGTATCCGAAGTTCGAGAGGCATTGGCATGAGCAACGACGTATCCGTGCGAATCCCCACCATCCTGCGTACCTACACTGGTGGCGAGTCGGAGGTGACAGTCGATCCGACGACGACCGAGGCCGGAGCGACCCTGGCAGGCGTGCTAGAAGCCCTTGAGGCCAACCACGCCGGAATCCGCGCCCGGGTGCTCGATGACAATGGCGCGCTTCGTCGCTTCGTCAATATCTACATTGGTGAAGAAGACGTGCGGTTCACCGATGGACTTGCCACACCGACGCCGGGTGGCAGCCAAATTTCGGTTATTCCAGCCGTCGCAGGCGGATAGTCAGCGCGAACACCGGCTCGATCTATTAGGCTGCCCTTTACCGATTACCTACGCCCAGTGAGGGAACATGCGCCTGTCCTTGAGAACAACCGCCGCCGTCGGATCAGCTTGTCTGTTGACCTTTGGGCTCGCAGCGTGCGGTTCGGGCGATCGGGGGCCAGTGACCTACTCCACGTCGGTTCCGGTCAAGACCTATGCACCGGGAACTCTGAGCTCAACGAATCTTGAGATGTTTAGGCCGCAGACTCGGGGTGGCATCTCGATCGTGACTGGGACCCTCGTCAATGGCGGAGAAGTAGGGGTCATCACCAAGGCTGACTCGAACATCGCCAAGAAGATCAAGCTTTTCAACGGGTCTGAGGTCGTCAAGGAGATTCCGGTACCCGCCAAGGGTGAGCCAAGCCTAGAGCTGACGAAGACCGGCTACCATCTCGAACTCGAAGACGTCAAGATGGTGAAGGACAACGACGGAGAGATCACCCTCAAGATCTTCACTGACGACGCGTTCGTCTCAGAGATCGAGGTCGTTGTGAAGCAGAGCACGACTTCGTAGCGAGTGCGCCTGCCCTTCCCTCGTCGGCCGACTTACCAGCGCAGTAGGCGTGCCCGCAGAATAGTTGTGCCTGTCGGGAACCTCGCAGGACGCCAAAATCCACTCTGTATCGGGGTGGCACTTGCACTCTCGGGGGGAGAGTGCCAATAATAGGCGTTAGCACTCTCTTGCTGAGAGTGCTATTCATCGGCTAGTCGATGAGATTCAGTGGGCGGCGAGAAGGGTTCGTCGAGTCGCTGGATCGTCCGTCGCGGGCGTCGCTTAGCCACTCATTTTCGGTACACCGGAGGTTCATCACACGATGGCGAAAATTATCGCTTTCGATGAGGAAGCCCGACGTAGTCTCGAGCGCGGTATGAACCAGCTCGCAGACGCAGTCAAGGTGACATTGGGTCCCAAGGGCCGCAATGTCGTCCTCGAAAAGAAGTGGGGCGCACCCACAATCACCAACGATGGCGTCTCAATTGCCAAGGAAATCGAACTCGAAGACCCGTACGAGAAGATCGGTGCGGAGCTAGTCAAAGAGGTCGCCAAGAAGACCGACGACGTTGCCGGAGACGGTACGACGACGGCAACTGTGCTCGCCCAGGCACTCGTTCGCGAGGGTCTGCGTAACGTCGCAGCGGGATCCAACCCGATGGCGCTTAAGCGCGGTATCGAGCAGGCATCCGCAGCAGTATGCGATCAGCTGTTGGCGATGGCTCAAGATGTCGACACGACCGAGCAGATTGCCGCTACGGCATCGATCTCGGCCGCTGACCCACAAATCGGCAAGATCATTGCCGAGGCGATGGACAAGGTCGGCAAAGAAGGCGTTATCACCGTCGAAGAGAGCAACACGTTCGGACTTGAGCTTGAGCTCACCGAAGGTATGCGCTTTGACAAGGGATACATCTCCGCCTACTTCGTCACCGATCCAGAGCGGATGGAGACCGTGCTTGAGGATCCATACATCCTCATCGCGAACTCCAAGATCGGCGCAGTCAAGGATCTCCTTCCGATCCTCGAGAAGGTCATGCAGTCGGGTAAGCCGCTCGTGATCCTGTCCGAGGATGTCGAAGGCGAAGCGCTGTCGACTCTGGTCGTCAACAAGATCCGCGGAACCTTCAAGTCTGTTGCCGTCAAGGCACCTGGCTTTGGAGATCGCCGTAAGGCCATGCTGCAAGACATTGCCATCCTCACGGGTGCCACTGTCATCAGCGAAGAGGTCGGCCTGTCGCTGGAAGGCGCAGACCTTTCTCAGCTAGGCCGCGCCCGCAAGGTTGTCGTCACCAAGGACGAGACGACCATCGTTGAGGGTTCCGGAGACGCTGAGCAGATCGCCGGTCGGGTCAATCAGATCCGCGCCGAGATCGACAACTCTGATTCGGATTACGACCGCGAGAAGCTGCAGGAACGTCTGGCCAAGCTGGCCGGCGGCGTTGCAGTGATCAAGGCCGGAGCCGCAACTGAGGTTGAGCTCAAGGAGCGCAAGCATCGCATCGAAGATGCCGTGCGTAACGCCAAGGCAGCCGTTGAAGAAGGAATCGTCGCCGGTGGCGGCGTAGCACTTATTCAGGCTGGCAAGGCAGCGTTCGCAACTCTGGACCTGACTGGCGAGGAAGCCACTGGTGCCAACATCGTCAAGGTTGCGATCGAGGCCCCGCTCAAGCAGATCGCGATTAACGCTGGTCTCGAAGGCGGAGTTGTTGCCGAGAAGGTACGCAACCTGGAACCAGGTTGGGGCCTGAACGCAGCCACAGGTGAGTACGTCGACCTGATCAAGGCCGGTGTTATCGATCCAGCCAAGGTGACACGTTCGGCACTGCAAAACGCAGCGTCGATCGCGGCACTGTTCCTGACCACCGAGGTCGTCATTGCTGACAAGCCTGAAAAGGCTGGCGCAGCAATGCCAGGCGGCGACGGTGGCATGGGTGGAATGGACTTCTAGTCCTTCACAGCAAGCACCACACAGAGAGTGGGAGTTGCCTTACGGGCGGCTCCCACTTTTTGTTGTCTGTGACGGGACCGCAGCAGGAGGCATCCCTGCTCGCGAGCAGTCAGAATAGGGACGATGTCTAGTCTGCTCGGGATCGTCCTACCGCTAGCGGTCGGTGCTGCCATCAGCCCGAGTATCACCGTCATCGTGCTCGCACTGCTGGCCAGCAAGGATCACCCGCGGGAACGTGCGGCAGCGTTCCTCGTCGGCGTGGTCGGGATCATGCTCATCTGGGCGGTGATCATCTGGAGTGCAATGTGGTCGCTCATTCAGAGCCTTGAGCGCGACGTCGATCGATACTCCACTGAACTCGTTGACGACTACTCAGCCGTCATCGATATCGGCCTGGGCATTGTCCTGCTGGGCTTCGGATTCTGGCGCCTACTGTCCCAACCGAAGTCAGCGAAAGGGAAGGATCACTTCAGTATTTCGAGTCTGGGAACAGGGAAGTACCGCAGACAGGTGATCTTTGGCGCGATCATGCAAGGGCGCAACTTCACGTCGTTGCTGTTGTTCTTCTCGGCGCAACAACACATCGTGTCGGCACCATTGCCGATCTACGAGCGGATTTTGGTGACGCTACTCGTCATTACAATCCTGTCCGCGTCCAGCTGGCTACCGATGCTCATCCCAACTAAGGGGACGAGCAAGCTCCGGATCTGGCTACTGCCGGTCGGAGACTGGTTGGGTGCCCACTCTCGGACCATCGAGGCCAACGCAGCATTCGTCTTTGGCGCTTACCTGATCATTCGGTGGCTGTTGTTTCTCTTCTGAACACCCCCAAAAGTAAACGACGATGGTTACACGGGGTTCGCAGGAGTGGGAGCGAGGGAACGCTGCCGACGATGAAGGAACTTCGGCCTCCGCGGTTCTTGCTCGGGAATGAGCCGAGGCGGAAGTGACCGTCCGCTGAGGTACTTTGCGATCGAGTAGAAAGTGCCCAGCACCGGTACGGCGATTAAGGCCCCGACGATTCCGAATGTCAGAGTGCCAAAAGCGATCGCCGCGACAATCGCCAGCGGATGCAACTGGACGGCATGACCCATGATGAGTGGCTGCATGATGTCGCCATCAAATGATCCGACGAGGACAGTCAGGCCGACAACGAGCAGAGCGATCACAGGGCCTTCAGTGGCGAGTGCCACAACGGCGGCGAACAGCGTCGCGACTGGTGCGCCGATCACGGGAATGAGGGCACCAAACATCACGATGACCGCGAGGGCAGCAGCCAATGGAACGCCTAGGATCGTCAGCCCAATCCCAACGAGAACGCCGTCAAGAAATGCGATGATGATGAGGCCTCGGGTATAACCCGACAGCGTCTGCCACCCGACCTGACCGCAGTCGTCGACTTCCGTGCGAACGTGGCCGGGAACCCAGGACATCGCCCACGCCCAAATCTCTTTTCCGCTGTTAATGAAGAAGAAGCAGCCGAAGATTGCCACCGCCGCGGCGGTGATGAAGTCACCGAAGCTACCGAGCGTGCTGGGGAGGTCCTTAGCGATGGAGATCCCCTCTTCGCTTAGCCACTTCTGACCCTGCTGCAGGAGTTGGCTGACCGCATTGTCGGTCATCTGCAGCGGGCCGGTCTTGAGCCAACCCTCGATCTGTATCAGACCCTGTTGGGCGGCCGTGGCTAGTCCGGAGGCCTCGGTGATGACTGACTTTAGAACAAATCCGAGAATGAGGGTGGCGCTGACGAACAGCAGAAGCAGCGTGAGCGTGGTCGCGAGCGCATTGGGCATCTTTTGGGCGAGGCGCGTCTTTATTGGAATTCCCAAGGCCGCAATGATGGCCGAGAAGAATAGCGCGAGGGCGACGCCCCCAAGGAAGCCGACGAACGACACAACGATAAAGAGGGCAACGAGGACGAGCAGGACACGCCAGATGATCCCCGCGACATTCCTGAGCCCAGCGGGAACTTCGGTATTGCCAAAAGCCTGAAACGGTTTGTTCGACGGTGACGGGGCAGCATCGTCAAAGTGAGGTGTCAGCGCATCAGCCGAGGTTCCTGGTGCTGGGTCATCTGCAGACATGCGCTGATGGTGGCAGCTTGCACTAGTCGGTGTCGCGTCATGCGGGAGATCACTTTGCCTTGTAGGTCACCTTGCTGCTGTAGGCCGTGAAGCCAGGCATAGCGGGCGCGGTAAGAGTGAGGATCACCTTCAGGGCATCACCTTTGCCCTTGATTTTGATTTTGGTTGCGGACTGTTTGACCTTCGCGCTCTTCTTCCCTTTGCCTTTGAGCTTCAGGCTGATCGTGACGCGCTGACCGGCGTTGGTGAGGCAGGCACCCTTTTGGAGCTTCGTCCCGCCCCTCTTCTTGAGCGTGCTGGCCAGCGTGCACTTACTCAGGCGCTGGGCCTGCGTCACCGGGCTGGTGGACGGGGGAGTCACCGGGGGTGCGGGTGGGGTAACTGCTGAGCTAGCAGTGGAGAACTCGCTGGTCCCTACCGCGTTGATCGCGGCAACTTTGAAGTAGTAGGCGGTTCCACTCGCCAGGCCCGTCACCGTGCAGCTGCGTGCTGTGTTGGTACCCGAGCTGGCACAACTTCCGCCAGCGTTGGTGAAGCCACTGGAGGGATTCGTCGAGACCGTCACGCGATAGCCGGTGACGGTCCGATTCCCATCGGCGGCCGGTGCAGGCCAACTGAGTGCGGCTTGGCCGTTGGCCCCTGACGCAGCACTCGGCTTCCCTGGCGCGGCCGCCAGCGAGATCGCGCTACCGGTCAGGGGCAACGTGTGCTGGATTTCTGGAGCGTTGGAGTTGATCTGAAGGTTCGCTAATTTGTCTCCGGTGCCCTCCGGGGCGAACGTGACAACCACGGTGCACGAGTTCCCGATGGCGACGGAACTCTCAGCGCAGGTGGAGCTCGGTAGCACCGTGAAGTCAGCGGCATCCGCTCCCGTCACCGGTGTTGAGCCGACAGTTAGCGGTGCTGTTCCGCTATTCGTCACAGTGAAGGTATGGGTTGTTGGCGCTGTTCCAATCGTGAAGTCCGGAAAGTCCTTGCGGTCCTCGGACAATGAGACTGCTGGAGACGTCGGCAACGAGTAGCCCCGCAACGTAATCGCCTGCGGTGAATCAGGGGCGTTGTTGGTGAACGTCACGTTGGCGTTCTTGGTACCCACCGTGCCCGGCGCGAAGGCAACGCCCACCTCGCAGGTCTGGCCACTCGCAACCAACTCCCCGCTGCAGGTGTCAGATGTGATCGCAAAGTCCGTGTTGTCGGCCCCGGCTAGATTGACCCCGGCACCGTCGAACTCCAGCGCCTGATTCCCGGTGCTAGTCACCGTAAAGAGCGCCTCGGCTGACTCGGTACCCACGGTGGTCGTGAACTCCTTGCTCGATTCGGAGGCCGCGAATCCGGGAACAGTTCCTGCACCGGTCAGTTCAATGGTCCTGGTTACCTCAGGTGCGTTCGGAATGAACTGCAGGTTGGCAACCCGGGGGCCCGATTCGGTCGGATCAAAGTCCACGGTGACGGTGCAACTTTGCGTTGGATCGACGCTGGAGTCCGAGCAGGAATTCTCCGTGATTGTGAATGGCTCGGGGTTTGCCCCGACAATCGCCACCGACGATACGGGGAGCACCAGCGGCGCGTCGCCGTCGTTTGTGATCGTGTATTGGCGGGTCGCGGCCGGCCCGTCAACGGGAATGGCGCCGTAGGAATGCAGGGCTGGATTGGAGTTGAACACTGGAGCGATGCCCTTGCCAGTCAGTGGCACGAGGTATGGAGTCTCCGGTGCACTCGATGCAATCTGCAGAACGGCGGACCGCTCGCCACGGGCGGTCGACGAGAACACCACCTGCACCGTGCAGGAGTCGACGTTGCGGACTAGGACCGCTGAGGCACACGTCGTCGCTGTCACCGCAAAGCGGTTGGGATTGCTCCCAGCAATGACGAAGGGAGCCGCGTCCATGATGAGATCTGCACCGGCTGAGTTCGTGATCGTGATCGTCTGGCTCGCTGTGGTGTCTTTGAGAACTTCGCCGAAGTTCACGTCCGCCTTATCCACGGCGAGGACTGGTTCCGGACTGAACCGGAGGACCCGGCGCCCGGTGTAGTCCGCGACGTACACGGTTCCCTCGGGATCGGTGACGCTATCGGGGGCGATGGCGAGCCCCTGAACCTGGCCAATCCCGGTGAGGGTCCGAGCCGCCGACGGAGTCGTCGCATCAGTGGCAAACACCATGATCGACGTGCCATCGCTGGCGTACAGCTCGTCGGCTGCGTTGAATCCCAGACCACGAACATCTGTCAGCGACGGCCTCGTCTGCTCGAGATCAATACTGTTTGAACCGGCCGGTGCGACCCACACCCCGGCCCCGAGGCCACTTCCGCCGATGTAGACGTCACCAGCTGCGTTGACCGCGACGGCTTGCGGATTGCTCAGTACTGCGTCATCAATCTTCTTCGATGAGTCGGGTAGTGAGCCCTCTGGGGTGAAAACGTACACGGCATCGTCGTTCGTGGCGGTATTGGCGACAAACAGGTTGTCGCTGGCATCGAAGGCAAGCCCAAACGGCGCCGCCATCGGGTTGTCGAAATCGTCGGGATCACCGGTGAGAGCTGTCTCGTTTGGGGTCGTACTCCCCACCTCGAATACGTAGATTTTGCTTGCGCCAGGGCTGGAGACGAATGCACGACCGGTGCTATCGAAGGCGATCGATGAGGCTTCCCCCACGATGCCTGTGAGGGTGCGAGCCGGATCAGTACTGGTGCTTCCGTTCGGGAAGACCAACACTGTTTCTTCGTACTGTTGGGTCACGTACCGGTCGCCAGCGGAGTTGACGGCGATACCGAGGGGTCGCTCAGGAAGAGCTAGTTCACCGAGGGAGTCGGGTCCAACTGCGCGCACCGGACTGGCCATGCCGAACAGCGCGAGGGCAGCGCTCAGCAAGATGGCGATGCCTGCTGATAGAGATTTTGGGCGTGCCGCAGCCTGGACATTGCGCATAAGAGTTCCCACTGACGTCGGTCGTTTTTGTCGCTGTCGTACGGCACATCGGCACTAGCGGTGGGCCTACTTGTGCGGTTGTAGGCGAATCAGGTGATGATCCATGTCGCGGTGCCTGAGCGCGCATGATTAGCTCAGCCCATGACCAACAGCAGACACCACGGGAAATGGGCCGTCGAGGCGCGCGAAGGAATTATCAAGCTCAAGACGAACCGGATCGGTCTCATGAGGGTTAACGCATCAGCACCCATTGTTGGGGGAGATGCGGACTGGACATCGTCCCAGGCCAGCCTGCTGTTGCTGGTCGGGATCAGCGAGGTCACGACCGGGAACATGTTGCTCGACCCAGAAGTTCGCGCCCTCGTCAACAGGGGATCCGATGGGGTACTCAGCTTTGAAGGCGAGGGGACCGTGACCGATGATTACGTCGAGTTCACCGGCCGCGCCTGGGCCGGAAACGTGCAAGTTCCGTTGACTCTTAGTGGAACATCAACCGGCGAACATGACCATGAACGCGACGTCACCATTGGGGGCACCGCAACGTTCAAGGATATTCACTTGCCGATTCCTGGGTTCACCCACGTCAACTCCGTGGACATCCACTTTGAAGGGCTCGTCAAGCTCACGCGCAACGAAGACTAGGCGTCGAGATCGTTCGCGACCGCTCGCAAGACTTTGGCGACTGCGCGAGACTTCTGGTCATCGGGATAGCGCCCACGCCGCAAGCTGTTGGAGACGTTGTCGAGCAGTTTGATGACGTCCTCAACGACCGGCGCCATATCCTCAGCGGGTTTGCGCATCGCTTTGGTGACGCTCGGTGCCTCCTCCAGGACTTTCACGCTTAACGCTTGTTTGCCGCGTTGACCATCAACGATGCCGAAGTCGACGCGTGAACCGGGCCGGAGCAACTCGACCCCAGCTGGCAGGGCGCTGGCATGGACGAAGACATCCTCGCCTTCATCGGTCGCGAGAAAGCCGAAACCTTTTTCGGTGTCGTAGAACTTAACCTTGCCGGTGGGCACGGCGTTCCCCTTTCAGTATTCATGGATTACGCGAGCATCTGAGTGACGCGTAAACTGGATAGCGCTTTATTTGCAAGACGCGTGTGAATCACTACGTGTATGAATCACTACGTGTATGAATCAAGATGTGTGAGTCAAGGCGTGTGTGAGTGATGCACTGAGTTCGCTCTAGCTTACCTGTCATCGAGGAATAGCGAGGCCATGTTGTTGGCGACCGCGGAAGACCGGCTGACCGATGGCTACATCTTGTTAATCTCGCGCTGGATTTCGTCCTCGCTGGGCGCACTCTTTTTCGGTCCGAAGGTCCCGAAGGCCATCGCAGCGACGCCTACACCCATACCGAAGAACACCCAGATTGGCCAGAAGTAGCCGCGGCCTGAGAGTAGCCAGATGACGACCATCCCGGCCGATACTATGAGCTATAAGCCCACAAAGCGCCAGAACGCACGCTTTTGTTCGATGCGCTTGAGTGCGGATTTACGCTGTTGATCGCTGATACTCGCACCTGGCTGCCGACCTGCTGGCTGCTGTTCACTCATGTATCAACCCTAGCGATTCTGCTCCGCAGACTCCACTTTTTGCGCCACCCGAATCTGCGCTCGAGCGCAGGCGTATCGTTGGTCTGATGTCTACTACCGCTGATCGACCCCGCCTACGCAGCTTTGCTGACGATTTGAGGCTCCGATCCGCGCAGGATCTGGCCACCTTGATTCGGACCCGCCCTGATATCGCGGACCCCATCCCGGAGGATCTTGCTCAACTCGCAGCGCGGGCGTCTGGTAACGCGTCGATCCGCCTCGTCCTGGAGGGACTAAGTAGAGCGGAATTGGCGGTCCTGCGGCCGCTTGCCACGGCGAGTCAACCCGTCGTGCCGCAGAGTTTGCCCGTCGAACCAGATCAGCACGAGCGACTGGTCGGCATCGTGGCCCGATTGTGGTCGCTGGGAGTCCTGTGGGGGATCAAGCCAGATGGACTCCAGGACCCGATCCACGTCTCGACCGTTGCCCGGGAACTGTTGAAGGCCCACGCTGAGGCGACTGGCGTCGGGATCGTTCCCGCGGAGACTATCGATTTGAGCGATCGCACCTTGCGCAGCGCCCCCCTGTCCTTTGCGACAACGCTGGACGGACAAGCCGGGCAGTACGCGCTGGCCGCGGTCACCACCGTTACGACGTTGGCCGAGCTCTGGGGTAACGAACCGCCCAAGGCGCTTCGAGCGGGAGGTTTGGCCGTCAAGGACCTGCTGGCCGTTGCAGAGGCCCTTGGTGAGGATGAGCTAGCCGCGGGGTTCTGGATCGAACTGGCCGCCGCAGCCGGCCTTGTTGCCCCGGATGGTGAAGACGTCGTTCGTTACGCACCCACCGTCGGCTATGACACCTGGCGTCATGAACCTCCCGCTCAACAATGGCCGCTACTCGTTCGGTCGTGGCTCGGACAACGGCGAGAGATTGCGCGCCTTGCGGTGACCACGGGTGATCGTGCGTCTGTCCTGGGTCAACTGCCCATTCGGGACTGGCTACCCGAACTGCGCCTAGCGACGCTGAGTGTCCTTTCTCAAGCGCCAACCGGGGAAGCCGCCGAGCTCACCGAGATCGAGGAGCACCTCACCGATCGCCGTCCGATGACGAGGCGAGAGCGGGTGACCTCGTCGGTTGCCGCAACGATGCGTGAAGCCGAAATGCTTGGCGTCTGCGCACGAGGCTCGATCTCGTCCTTGGGTCGGGAGCTTGCTGAGCACGCCAGCGACGAAGCGCGACTTACCCGTGCCGCGCACGCCGTCTTGCCGCCGGTGGCAGAGGAGTTCGTGGCGCAAGCAGACCTCACCCTGGTCGTCCCTGGGCCACCGAGCCCCGCTCTACGCCAACTATTGGGCCTTGTCGCCGATGTCGAATCCACGGGCGGAGCGGCCGTCTATCGCGTCAGCCAGGCCAGTGTGGCGCGCGCCTTGGACAGTGGGTTAACCCCCGCAGACCTACTCGCCGAACTTCAAACGAGGAGCGCAACCGGGCTTCCTCAGCCGCTGGAGTACATGGTCAACGATGCGGCCCGCCGCTACGGAGACGTCCGGATCGGGTCGGCGAGTTCGTACCTCCGCTGCGAGAACGAGCAGACGCTTAACGAGATCCTCACCCATCCGGACGCGGCCGCGCTCGGGCTCGTTCGCCTCTCGCCCACGGTGCTGTCTGCGGAAGTCCCAGCGATCAAACTTGCTGAGCTTGCTCGTCGCGCTGGTCACGCGCCGCTAGCAATGGGCGCGAATGGTGATGAGATCACCGGCTCGCGTCGTCAGTATCGAGCCGCGGATGTGGCGCGGGGACAACTGTCCCATGTGGACGAGGTGTTTATTTCCGCACTTGTTCGGGCGCTAACGCGGACCGTGAGTCTGGTCGCGCAGGACACGACCGGAGTTGGTGCGCCGGCCGAGCTACCCCGGCTTGCATCGGCAGCTAGCGCCGAGGTGCTCCGCGTCGCCCACACCACATCGACTCCGGTTTGGGTCGGCTATGCAGACAATGCGGGCTCAACGAGTCGACGGCTCGTGGACGTTGTCGCGATTAGCGGTGGCGCGATCTCGGCGTTCGATCACAGTACGAGCCGGATCAGAACCCTTGTGCTGTCACGCATCACCGGGGCTCAGATAGCGATGGGGAGTACGTCGCGAAACGGCCACGCTGCGCCCGACGATGGAAGCGAGAACGAACAATGAACGCTGGTCCACTGATTGTCCAAAGTGACAAGACTCTGCTGCTGGAGATCGACCACGAACAGGCCGAGGACGCGCGTCGCGAGATCGCCCCGTTCGCCGAACTTGAGCGAGCCCCTGAGCACATTCACACCTACCGACTTACCCCTCTGGGGCTGTGGAATGCGCGTGCTGCTGGTCACGATGCTGAGAGTGTCGTGGATACTCTTCTGCGCTACTCGCGGTACGCCGTTCCGCATGCGCTGCTCGTTGATATCGCCGAGACGATGGACAAGTACGGTCGGCTTAAGCTCATTGAAGACCCAGCCCACGGGCTCGTTCTGGTATCGAACAATCTGTCGGTGCTGGAAGAGGTGCTTCGGTCGAAGAAGACTTCCGGGATGCTCGGAGATCGGCTCGATGAGCTAACGGTTGCCGTTCACCCCAGCGAACGTGGCCGGTTGAAACAGGCACTGCTGAAAGTTGGTTGGCCCGCCGAGGACCTCGCCGGGTACGTGGACGGCGAAGCTCATCAGATCGACTTGCAAGAGTCAGGCTGGGAACTGCGTGACTATCAGCGTCAAGCTGCAGAGAACTTTTGGCATGGTGGTTCCGGCGTCGTAGTGCTGCCGTGCGGGGCGGGAAAGACGATTGTCGGGGCCGCAGCGATGTCGCTCGCGAAGGCGACAACGTTGATCCTCGTCACGAGTTCGGTGTCCGCCCGACAATGGCGCAACGAGCTCATTCGCACGACGAATCTGACGGATGAAGAGATCGGCGAATACTCCGGTACTCGCAAAGATGTTCGCCCGGTCACGATCGCGACCTACCAGGTTCTGACCTCGCGACGTAAAGGGGTGTACCCCCATCTGGATCTGTTTGATACCCGTGACTGGGGTCTGATCATCTATGACGAGGTCCATCTGCTGCCAGCGCCAGTCTTCCGCTTCACCGCTGACCTACAGGCCCGCCGCCGCCTCGGATTGACCGCGACGCTTGTCCGGGAGGATGGTAATGAGACTGAGGTCTTCAGTCTGATCGGTCCTAAGCGGTACGACGTTCCGTGGCGCGAGATCGAGGCTCAAGGATGGATCGCCCCGGCCGATTGTGTTGAGGTTCGCCTGAGTCTGCCGGAGAATGATCGGCTCGTTTATGCCACCGCCGAGCAGGTGGATCGGTACCGATTGGCTGCCACGGCGACCGGCAAGATCGACGTTGTGAAGAAGCTCTTGGCACGACACAAGGGCGAACCCGCATTGGTGATTGGGCAGTACCTGGACCAGTTAGCTGAACTCGCTGAGGCATTGGACGCCCCGGTGATTACGGGTCAGACGCCAATGAAGGAACGACAAGTGCTGTTCGATCAGTTCCGTCGCGGTGAGCTTGAGCTGCTGCTGGTATCCAAAGTTGCGAACTTCTCGATCGATCTACCCGAGGCATCGATAGCCGTTCAGGTGTCGGGTTCGTTTGGGTCTCGCCAAGAAGAAGCGCAGCGCCTCGGTCGGATCTTGCGACCCAAGGGCGATGGACGAACCGCGCACTTCTACACGGTCGTCGTTCGGGACACCGTCGATGCGGAGTTCGCCGCCAATCGACAGCGATTCTTAGCCGAACAGGGTTACCCCTACCGCATCGTGGACGCTGAGGACCTGTAGGCCGGACTACTCCGAGGCAGACGGGACGAGGCGGAAGGACCACAAACCGCGGTTTCGCTCGGGACTGTCGCCCCGTGCTACGACGGAGAGCCGCAAACCTTCAGCTGGGACTGTCTGCAGGTCTGGGTAGGTGAACCGGAAGTACGTCTCGGTGATGGGCTCCCTCATCAAGGGTTCCTGATCAACTGTCACAGTCCATCCGGCTTCGGCGATCTCGGGGTCGACATTGACTCCGATCACGTTGCCGGGGATGACGGGCATCTCGGGGAGTTCGGCTGCGGGCCCGGTCAGCGCGTCACTGATACATGAGAGGACCTCGGTGCGCACTGTTGAATCCGGCTCCCAGCACAAAGCCGGGGATACTGCGCTGGTCGAACCGGACACCAGCGTGACGTCGGGGCTTGGCTTGGTGCAGGCCGAGAGACCTGCGACTGCAACGACAGTGAGTCCGATGCCTAGCACTCGAGTATTCACGTGGACTCCTCATCGGCTGATTCGGCCGGTGTCGGCGGTGCCTCAGCAGGTTCTTCCGCTAGGGCTGCTGGGGTTTCTGGCGCTTCAGCTTGCGCTGGTTCTGCTTGCTCGGTCTGCACTGATTCGGTTTCGGTCAGCGCTTCTTCAGTCGGCGCTTCTTCAGTCGGCTCTGCTTCAGCCAGTTCTGCTTCAGCCAGTCCTGCTTCAGCCAGTTCTGCTTCGGTTAACTCGGCGGTATCGAGGTTCTCCGGCGACCTGTCATCAACGACGAGGTCAAGGACGGCAACGGCGACTGGTTCGGGTTCAGCATCGGAGTGCGCGCCGCACCCATGATCGAGAGTGACGATGCTGCCATCAGATGGCGAGAACTCGTTGGCGCATAGCCCGAATGCCTGGCCCAACGGTCCACCCATCGGCAGTAGGAAGCCGCAGGTGACGCATTGGTCGCTGACTGCCTTGGCGATGGGAGCGTTTGGCCCGCCGTCACCTTCGGCCCAGCGGGTCGCAGCCTCGTCGCGGCCGATGACAGACAACACACGTACGCGGCCCAGGCCCAACTCCCACAGCAGTGGAATGAGCTGGTCGTCTTCGGTCGTGTCGATGTCGCTACCGGTGTAGCCAGGCTCCAGGCGAGGGTCATCCGGAAGAGTCGGGAGGACGTCTCCGGGTCCAAGGTCGCCTGGCTGAACGCGTGCGTCCCACGGCAACCATTCCGGGGCCAGTAGCGACTTTTCGCCAGGTAGCAGGACGGTCTCGTCAACTGTCACGTCATCTGATTCAGGAGCGCGCGTGACGCTGACAGCCCAGTTCCAGCCAACGTAGCCGGGGTTGAGGCAGGTGAACAGATGCGTCGCGACGAACTCAGTCTCGGCGACGACCGCAATGTGTTCGCCGATCTGGTCGGCAGGGACATCTACTGCGAGAACCTCGCGAGCCTGATCGACGGCGGCGGCCAGTTTCTCGTCTACAACGAGTTCGGGGGTCGATGTCACAGACGACATCATCCCCTACTCGCCGGTGTCTTTGGCAGCCCGGTACACCGTGCGGCGTCGAGTGACGTAGCCAGTGCCAAGAAGGCCGAGCCCGAATCCTGCAGCACAGACCCAAATCCACCACGTGCTGTCGCGTTCGATGAGGGTTTTACTGAAGAACAGAGCGACGACAAATGCGGCCGCAAATATGGCCGTCCCGATAGCTATTGCCGCGACTCCGTCGGTATCCAGGGGTCCCACCGATGCGGTATCAAACTCCCGTTGCTCCCGTTGCTCCGGTTTCGAGGTTCCATCGCCAGTGCCCATGACCTCAGCGTAACGCCAGCGTAGGCTGATCGACGTGGATCCTCGCTCGCGTCGCCTTGTGACTCTGCTGGTGCTGTTCGGATTGGTTGCCGTAGTCGCTGTCGCGGCGCTTGTGCGCTAGTGCTGACGGTCACCCAGGGGCAACACTGCTGTCGCGGCGCTTGTGCGCTAGTGCTGACGGTCACCCAGGGGCAACACTGCTGTCGCGGCGCTTGTGCGCTAGTGCTGACGGTCACCCAGGGGTAAACACTGCTGTCGCGGCGCTTGTGCGCTAGTGCTGACGGTCACCCAGGGGTAAACACTGCTGTAGCTGCGCTTGCGCGCTAGTGCTCACGGCTACCCAGGGGTAAACACTGCTGTAGCTGCGCTTGCGCGCTAGGGGCGAGGCTCGTCGGCGGGGGGTCCAGTCGGTGTTGGCTCTGGGGCGCGTCCGGTGTTGTTGGCTGGCGGTGTCGTGGGCGCTTGGGTCGTCGGTTGCGCCGTCGTCACTGATGGAGTCGCCGAGGTCCGGGTTGGTTCTGCCGTCGTACGAGTTGGCGTGGGCCTAGCCGTCGTCGGGGTTGGTGATGGCGTCGGGCTTGATATTGACACCGATGGGCTCACTGACGGCACGGGTTCCGGGTTGTTGGTCCCACTGGTCGAGGCCCACACAGCGCCACCGATGATGCCAAGCAGGCCGACGAGGACGAGTCCACCGATCACCCACCACTTGATGGAGCTTGACGACCCGCCATCGTTGCCGTACGGATCAATCGGGCCCTGGGACGGCGGGAGCCCGCTCGGGGGCACAGAGCCGGGTACGGGACCGACGGGGACCGCAGCCGCCGCACCGCCGGAAGCGGGCATAACTTGGGTCGGATCAACGATGGCTGGTTGCTCTGTCGTCAGCGGATCCTCCGCTGGCGGGTTCGCTGGCGGGGTGACCGCCGGGATGCCATGTGGTTCAGTCGGGTCTCCGGGTCCAGAAGGTGTAGACATACCTGACAGGCTAACCCGGTGATTACAGTGATAGGCAAACTAGGCGGGGTAATCGCCGTCGCGGCGTTGTTGGTCGGCTGCTCACAGGGCTCGCCGGAGTCAGCACCCGCGTCGGATGGCGGTGCGCAACAGTTGCCTGAAACGATTGCACCTAGCGATCGGGACTCGGCCCTAGAGTGCAAGGTCGGCGATGACCGGTTGACCGAGATCAGCGGGATTGCCGCATCGTCCCAGCATCCGGGCATTCTTTGGACGCACAACGATTCCGGCGATGGTGCGCGCGTGTACGCCCTCGATGCCACAACGTGCGAGATTCGCGCGACCGTGACGATGGCTGGGGTTGACGTCACTGACGTTGAGGCCATCGCTGTCGGGCAGGACTCCGCGGGCCAGCCAGTTATCTGGGTTGCCGATATCGGCGGCAATACGGTTCGTCGCTCGAATGTTTGGTTGCATAGCTTCGCCGAACCGGCGCAGATTCGCGATGAGGAAGTGACAACCAGCTCCTCAGCGATCACTTACAGCGACGCTCCTGGGGACTCCGAATCGCTTTTGGTGGAACCCAAACCCGACGGTCGGATGTGGATCGTCAGCAAACGCCAAAGCTCCCAGGGGAAGTTCTACGCCCTGCCACCGGGATTTGGTCCGGGAACCCGCTCGGCGACGATCAAGCCGGTAGGAGCCGCTCCGTGGCTCGCCACCGATGCGTCGTTCTCCCCATCAGGGGACCAGTTCGTGGTCCGGACCTACATCGGTGCACGTATCTACCAAGGGGTGCCGCCGGGTGACGACGAACGAGGACTTGAGGTCCCCTCCCAAGGTCAGGGAGAGGCCATCACGTTCTCAGCCGACGGCACCACGCTCTACACGATTTCCGAGGGTGCAAACGCGGCGCTCTGGAGCACGCCCGTCCGGTAGTTGGAAGACTTAGCTCGCTGAGTTCGTAACGACCCAGTCGATACAGGTCGTGAGGGCCGCGACGTCGGAGGGATCGACGGCGGGGAACATGGCGACCCGCAACTGGTTCCGACCGAGTTTGCGGTAGGGCTCGACATCGACAACGCCATTTGCGCGCAGCACCTTGGCGACCGCTGCAGCGTCGATTGCATCATCGAAGTCGATCGTGCCGATGACATTCGAGCGCAGTGCGGGGTCGGTGACGTAGGGCGTCGTGTACGAGGTTGCCTCAGCCCAGCCGTAGAGGTTCGCGGCCGATTCGGCCGTGCGGCCAGTTGTCCAGGCCAGGCCGCCATTGCCGTTGAACCAGTCGAGCTGCTCAGCCATCAGGAAGAGTGTCGCCACGGCTGGGGTGTTGTAGGTCTGATCCAGGCGTGAGTTGTCGATCGCCGTCTGCAAGTTGAGGAAGTCTGGGATCCAGCGATCCGAGGCGTTGATCGTCGCGGCCCGCTCGATCGCAGCGGGGGACATAACGGCAAACCAGATGCCACCGTCGGAGGCGAAGTTCTTCTGCGGCGCGAAGTAGTAGGCGTCGGTCTGGCTGATATCAATAGGGAGTCCACCGGCGGCCGAGGTGGCATCAACGAGCAGCAGCGAACCGTCGTCCGCTCCCTCGACGCGTTGTGGGGTGATGGCCACACCGGTCGAGGTCTCGTTCTGCGGCGTTGCGTAGGTATCGATACCGGCTTCGGCGTGGAAGCTCGGGGCGCTGCCGGGGTCGCTTGATTCGATGGTGGGAGTGCCGAGGAATGGTGCGTTCTTCACGGCGGTAGCGAACTTTCCACCGAACTCGCCGAATGAGAGGAACTGGGCTCGGTCGGTCACCAGCCCGAAGGTCGCGGCATCCCAGAATGCGGTAGATCCGCCATTACCCAGGACAACCTCGTAGCCCTCGGGGATGTCAAACAGGTCAGCAATGCCCGTGCGGACACGTCCGACGAGTGACTTGACGGGTGCCTTGCGGTGGGAGGTCCCCATCAGCAGTGGTGCTGCGTCGACGAGGGCCGTGAGTTGTTCGGCTCGGACCTTTGAAGGTCCGGCACCGAATCGGCCGTCAGCGGGAAGTAGGTCGCGAGGAATCTGCAAGTCAGTCACACGGATAAGGCTAGAACCGCAGCATTCATAAGGTGATCGCGGGTGGCTCAGTTGGGCAATCTGCCCAACTCGCGACTAACTGGTTGTGTAACCGGTCGGGACCATCTCGGCAGCATCCCAGCCGGGGACGTCCTCTGGCTTGCGCGACGCCGGTCCGACGTAGCGGGCCGACGGCCGGATGAGTCGCCCGGTGCGCTTCTGCTCCATGACGTGCGCACTCCAGCCAGCGAGCCGAGCGCAGGTGAACATCGACGTGAACATATGTGCGGGTACCTCGGCGAAGTCCAAAACGATGGCTGCCCAGAACTCGACGTTCGTCTCCAGGATGCGGTCGGGACGGCGTTCTCGTAGTTCCGCAAGTGCGGCTTCTTCCAGCGCGAGCGCTACCTCGTAGCGAGGGGCATCGAGTTCGCGGGCCGTGCGGCGAAGAACGCGGGCGCGGGGATCTTCGGCACGGTAGACCCGGTGGCCGAAGCCCATTAGGCGGTCGCCACGGTCCAGGATGCCTTTGACGTAGCCCTGCGCGTCGCCGGAACGCTCGATCTCCTCGATCATGCCAAGCACCCGGCTCGGGGCGCCACCGTGGAGCGGGCCGCTCATGGCGCCGATCGCACCCGAGATCGCGGCCGCGACATCGGCACCAGTGGAGGCGATCACGCGGGAGGTGAACGTCGAGGCGTTCATTCCGTGTTCGGCGGCTGAGACGAAGTACGCGTCAACAGCTTGAACGTGCTTGGGGTCGGGGTCTCCGCGCCAGCGAACCATGAAGCGTTCGACGATGGTTTGGGCCTCATCGATTTGGGTCTGCGGAATCATCGGCTGGCCGAGCCCACGGGCCGCCTGAGCGACGAACGACATCGCCATGACGGAGACGCGGGCAAGGTTGTCGCGGGCGGTCTGGTCGTCGATGTCGAGTAGTGGCTTCAGACCCCAGACGGGGGCGAGCATGGCAATCGCGGACTGAACGTCAACGCGGACATCGCCGGAGTGAACAGGAATCGGGAAGGGTTCGGCCGGTGGCAGACCGAGGTTGAACTCGTTGTCGACGAGGAGACCCCAGATGTGGGCGAAGGAGACGCGACCGACAAGGTCCTCGATATCGACGCCCCGATATCGGAGCGAGCCGCCGTCTTTGTCAGGTTCGGCGATTTCGGTCTCAAATGCGATGACGCCTTCAAGTCCAGGTACGAATTCAGACATTCATGTCTCCCGTGGCAGTTTGCACATCGCCGACTGGTCTAGTTAGCGCTGCGCCGCGTGCGGAATGAGGCTTGTGGCCGTTGCATTCCAATTCCACGACATCTTGTCGTATTGGTGCGCGAGAAGTCTCACCGAGGTCAGTTCGAGTCGTTTGGGCGCCAACCAGTGAGCACCGAATCGACGTTGTCTTCGACGCTGGTACCGCGTGCCTTGGTCGATGAGCGCAGGGTCCGCCGGACTGAGGCTGGCACCTTCGCGCGAAGGTCGATTCGGTTGGGTGTTGCGATGGACTTCTTGCCCTCTTCCTTCGCCTTGCCCTTGATCTTGTTGCTCTTGATCTTGTTGCTCTTCTTGCTCTTGCCCTTACTTGGTTTGCTCTTTTTGCTTTGCTTGCCCTTTTCCCTCTCTTGCTTCTTGCTCTGCTTCTTGTCGTTCTTCTTCTGCTTGGCAGACTTCTTCGTGTTGGACTTCTTGCGTGAACCCACGAACTCGCCGTCAGCGTCGGCCTCTGGTGACGTGTCGGGGAGGGTGACGACCTGTTCGTGCTTGACCAGTGGCGCTTGCGGGTTGGGGGAAGGCGCAGGTTCGGTCACGCTGATTTGGCGGTTGCGCAGGTCGATCTCCTGCGGTGTTTGCTGTGAAGCGGGATGGACGTCAGCGTCAGGGGCTTTGCGTAGCGCGGGACGCGGAGCGGGGTTTGTCATCACGACTCCTGGGAGCTTGTGGCCAGCGACGGCCTGCGGGTGGGGGAGGTCAGCGAGATCGTCTGGAACGTCGTCGCGGGTAGCACTGATTTCAGCAAACGATCGAAGGCGGCGTTGACGTCGGCAGCACCGTTACTCGTCCAGCGTTGGACAGGGACGCACGCGCCTTGGGCCAGTTGCACAGCGGCTCGATCGGGCAGTCCACCGAGGACGAGGTCGCCGAAAGCGGCCCGAAGCTCGTCCATCCGATACGTGTGCTCGCTCAAAGTTGGCCGCACGCGGTTGGCGATGATTCCGAGCGGACGGAGCATTGGGTTCCCGTTGTTGGCGACGATCGACACCGATTCCAGTGCTTGCTCGGCGCCCTGAATGGCGAAGAATGACGGTTCGGTGACGATCAGCGCATCCGTCGCCGCGTACAGCGCGTTGCGAGTGAGTTCGCCCAGTGACGGGGGACAGTCGATCAGCACGAGGTCATAGTCATCGGTCACCCCCGACAGGGTCCGGCGCAGGCGCAATGCGGAATCCGGGCCGTTCGATTCGGCGCGGTGTTCTAGGGCACGTTCACTCGGGACGACCTGCACATGTGGATCCCAGCCGGACGCAACGACCGCGTCGGCGGCGACTCCGACGCGGCCATCGAAAAGCACGTCTGAGGTGGTGTAGGGAGTGCGGGTTGGATCCAGCGACGACGTGGCATTCGCTTGCGGGTCAAGGTCGACGACGAGGACGCGCAGTCCGTGTGCTGCTGCGCTGCCGGCTAGGCCGAGCACGACGCTGGTTTTACCCACACCCCCCTTCAATGAGAGGGCGGCAATGATCTGGGTCACCTCGCTAGTGTCGCAGCCAAATCGCTGATCTCGTTGCGGCAACACGGGCGCATTCGCCGAGCCTCATTCTTGGAACGAGGTTCGCGACGTAGCGCAGCAAGGCCTACTTCTTGCTTCTGGCGCCCTTCTTGTCTTGCTTGTCCGTTTTGGGCAACGCTGCGAATCTGGCAAGTGCCTCACCGCGCTCTGCGAGGTGATCGATGATGGGCGAGGGGTAGTCGGCGATGGCCTGGCCCGCCAACGTCTCCGCGACCTTCCAGGGCTCATGGACGCTGGCGCCGGGCAGGCTGGCGAGTTCAGGTATCCACCGCCTCACGTAGTCACCGTCGGGGTCAAACTTCAACCCCTGGAGTACCGGATTGAAGATGCGATAGAACGGTGCGGCATCTGTGCCGCAGCCAGCGACCCACTGCCAGCCGTGCTGGTTACTCGCCGAGTCACCGTCGCGCAGCCAGTACATGAATTCAGCGGCCCCGCGTTGCCACGGCAGATGCAGCCCTTTGACGAAGAAGGATGCGGTCACCATTCGGACGCGGTTATGCATCCACCCGGTGGCTCGAAGCTGGCGCATTCCGGCGTCGACAAATGGATAGCCGGTCCGGCCTTCACACCACGCTGTGAACTGCGTCTCCGCCGTGGGACCCCAGTTGATCTGCAGCGATGTGTCGTACCGGCGATCCAGCGACTTGCGGATACTGGAGGGGTTAGCTGCGAGCACATCGGCGTAGAACTCCCGCCAGGCAATCTCCTTACGGAATGTCTCTGGCCCCTTCGTCGTGGCTGACTCGAGATGCTCGGTGAGGTCGGCCAAGAGCGTCCGCGGATGGATCTGGCCCCAGCGCAGATAGACCGAGAGGTTACTTGTCGCGTCTAGGTCGGGTCGGTTGCGATCGTCGCCGTATTCGGCCAAAGGGCCATCTCTAAACCAGGCCCAGCGATCGAGGGCCGCTTGCTCGCCGATGGCTGGCAGGTCGACCTCAACGACGGTCGAGGTGAGCTGCTTCAGTTCTTTTGCGACCTCGCTTCGTAGAGAGGAATCGGCGTGCGGATCGATCCATGAAAGGTCTGCGGGGTCGATGTCGGCAGGTGCTGGATATCCGTGGGCCAACCACGCTTTGTAGAAGGGGGTGTAAACGAGGTAACGAGTGCCGTCGTCTTTGGTGACGATCCCGGGATCAACCGCGTAAGGCGAACCAGCCTGAGTGAATCCGACACCGTTCTGTTCAAGTTTGCCCGCCACCGCAAGGTCACGTTGGTGGCCGTAATTACCGAAGTCTCGGCTGGCGAAGACCTGATTGATGCCCAGTTCTCGGGCGGTGTTCGGGACCACCTCACTCGGGCTTCCCCGTCGAATGATCAGGCGACCGCCGAGCTGGTTATTGAGCTCAGCGAGAGATCGCCGAAGCCACTCAAGCCGCACCGGTCCGCTGGCAGCCTCCAGGGCTGGGTCGATGACGAAGAGCCCAGCGACGGGACCGTTGCAGGCAAAATCAGCGGCCGCAGCTAGCGCGGGATTGTCGCGCAGGCGAAGGTCCCGTCGGAACCAGAGGAGGGAGGACATATCGACGTCAACTAGCTCGCGTCGACGAAGATCAACACGGCCGTCGCTTGGTCGACTTCGGCGTATTCCCCAGCGCTACCGACAAGAATGCCGCCAGGGGATTTGCTCGCCTTGACCTTCTCGCCAGGCCACACGCCGGATCGCCGAAGCTTCGTCATGAGCTCGGTATCGGTTTGCAGGGGCTCGCCGATACGCCGGATTGTGGTCCGTAGCTCGGGGCCGCTCCCAGATGTGAACAGCGCTGCGAGCGTCGTGAGGGCGCGAGGACTACCCAGGGCAGCCTCATCGCCGAGCTCGGCTAGGCCAGGAATCGGATTGCCGAATGGTGACGTGGTGGGGTGACCGAGGATCTCCAAAATGCGACGCTCCACCGTCTCGCTCATCACATGCTCCCAGCGGCACGCCTCAGTGTGGACCTGCTCGTAGGGCAACCCAATGACATCGACGAGCAGACATTCGGAAAGCCGGTGTTTGCGCATGACCCGGGTGGCTTGATCCCGTCCGATCGGGGAGAGTTCGAGGTGGCGATCCCCTTGGACAGACAACAATCCGTCACGCTCCATTCGGGCGACGGTTTGCGAGACAGTCGGGCCGCTTTGGCCGAGCCGCTCAGCGATTCGGGCGCGCAGTGGAACAACGCCTTCTTCTTCCAGCTCGAAGATGGTGCGCAAGTACATCTCGGTTGTGTCGATCAGGTCATTCATGCGGCTCCGTTCATCGCTTCATTCTGTCGTGAACAGGTGATTGAGGCGTAGTCGAGGGGGGCGTAGAGGTGATCGCGCACAACGGCCGCACCGCTCGTTATTCATTACCAGGTTGGGGTGGGCGTTGCTGTGGGTTCGCTTGAGATCACGGTGATTTCACTCGGATTGATTAGTCCATTGGACCCGAACCTCGTCTTACATCCTTGTAGTTTGCTTACCAAGAGTTAGCGCGAAGTCAAAGATTCATCCAAATTGACGGGCAGTTTCCCCATGAAACCGTCTGCAGCCCGAGTTTCTTTGGTCGTTGACCGGGCGCGGCCCCTAAGAATCTCGCTAACTTCTCATCTTGTCTCCGCCTATTTCGGTGGCGATGGACGACCAGGCCACACCAGGAGGACCCTGCGCAATGTCGGAAACCGAGAAAACGGGGATGACCCGTCGACCCGGCGCATGCCGCACGTTGGCCATTGCCGCAACCCTCGGCCTGGCGGCAAGCGCAAGCATCGTTGCGGTGGCTCCGGCCAACGCGACTGCCCCGGTAGTGATTCGTCCTGCGGTCAAGCCGGTCCTTCAACTCGGCGTAACGGGCAAGAAGGTTGCCAAGCTGCAGCGCAAGATCGGTGTGTCCCCGGCGACCGGGCACTTCGGCCCGACCACCCGCAAGGCCGTGAAGAAGTTCCAGGCCTCGCGTGGCGTTCCGGCAACTGGCGTCGTTGCGTCGATGACGTGGGCCGCGATCAAGAGTCAAGCTTTGGCCCCAGCTCCGGCAGCTTCTGCGACTCCGGCAGTGAAGACGAAACGTCCCAAGCTTCGGCTCGGTATGACGCACCCGGCAGTCACGACAATCCAGACACGAATGGGGATGCCGCAGGCAACGGGCTACTTTGGGCCGCTGACGGATTCCTACGTTCGCAGTTTGCAGAAGAAGGCCAAAATCCGGGTCGACGGTGTCGTCAACAAGAAGACGTGGAGGAAGTCCAAGCGCGTATCTGTTCCCGTCCCGGCGACCGCCTCAGCGCCAGCGCCGAGCTCGACCAGTAGCAGCCAGGGAATCAGAGCACGCATTATGGCGATCGCGGCGTCGTACCAGGGCGTTCCCTACGTCGCTGGTGGATACACGCCCGAGCAAGGATTCAACTGCAGCAGTTACACGCAGTGGGTCTACCAGCAAGCCGGGATTGACCTCGGTGGCGCGTACACAGTCACGCAGTATGCGAATGCCCAGAAGATCAGCCGATCCGAAGCCAAAAAAGGTGACCTCGTCTTCTACTACAACTACAAGGACAACTTCCTTGGCCACGTTGGCATCTATGCCGGCAACAACAAGTTCTGGCACGCGCCACGAACTGGCCGCGTCGTGTCCCTCGATCCGATCTACAGCGACAAGGTGCTCTTCGCTCGCGTCGTGTGATCTGCCACGCGCTTGTCCTGCATAGCCGCCGGTGCACGTTGACCTCATTCGATAGAAGCACGCGAGGCTGACGCGCATCTGGCACGTGGGGTCGTAGCGGGGAGTCGTCCTATGCCGGAGTTGCCCTCGCGGACGGGTGCGAGATCCGCAGCTCTGGTTCTCCTGACTCATCGCATTCCGCAGCGGCAGTCGGGTACGGGGTTAGTGGAAGCTGACGTCTGACCAGCGCGAAATTCGGGGGTACTCATGAACCTCTTGGTGAGCTATCCACTGCTTCGAACATGTGTTCTGTTTTGTCGTAGCCGTGTTGTAGGGTGAAACCACGCAATCAACCAGATCCACCTTCTCTTGCACGAGTGATTTCTTCCGGTTCCATATGTGCCCGTGACCTGTCGGGCGTGGTCGTCTTGATGACCTGACTTTTGACGTATGTGACCCGTTGACTTCAACTCTCGTG
>Ga0105053_10001668_pt1 | contig 35315 bp, 19 predicted proteins | sample BON01_FD_78093 | JGI IMG/M metagenome (GOLD analysis project Ga0105053, IMG submission 78093) | Freshwater microbial communities from Lake Bonney liftoff mats and glacier meltwater in Antarctica - BON-01 | ecosystem: Environmental > Aquatic > Freshwater > Ice > Glacier meltwater | place: Lake... | reverse complement strand
TTCTTTCCCCTGCGTTTTCTGATATTCCTTGTTAAGGTGGCGAATCGAGGATGATGATTTATAACTTCATCAGGCAAGAAAAGTGATTTCGCTACAGGCCCTAGAGTAGCCAACCCTTCTGGGACGCAAAAGTCACCCACGCCCATCAGAGGCCAAGCAACCATCGAACTTAGTCCCTGGTTAGGTTCCATGGCAGCAAGGATTCTCCGTCTCCTATACCTCATATTCTTCTCGGCCTCAATTAGATCACTGGCGAACCCGGTGTATGGAGCAGCAGGTGTCGCTTCGATCATCCATGAACCGTATTCAGGATGCCAAACAGCTTTGGTCTGCCCTCCTTGCTTAAGAAGCTCTTCATCTTCCTCCTCAAGCTTGGCCAAAAGCAAATGGGAATCCAAAGACAATTTCACTGTACCATCCGGCATCTCCCTGAACATATGGTATTCGGTTTCATCGCCCCACAAAAGCCGGTCGTTGGTTCTATCTTTCACTTTCGCGTACACCTCCAAGAACTGCAGCACACCGTGTTCAAGCACGTATTCCAGCGTCCGATGATAATCCTCCGTGTCGGTCCACTCGAGAGGTGTACCCGCTTCCAAAAAACCCATATTCAAACCAACGACGAATGTCAAATGATGAACAATGAACAAGATTTGATTCGGGGGACGTTCCTTTCATCTGGAAAATATATTGAAACTCCGAATTTTCAAAACAATATTTCACTAATCAGTGACCATTTTGTTAAATACTACAAGAAAGGGATAGAAGCCATCAAGCGCTGAGTTCTTAAAAACAAGAATGGCTTGATGAAAGAAAAGAGCCTGATGACTATCTGTTCTTAAAAGCAAGGGTGCCTTGATGAAAGAAAAGAGCCTGATGACTATCCCTGAGGCAATCTGCAGCAACAACGAAAGAGAAATCATTGATATACATTGTACCGCACCTGATGCAGTTTAATTGTCCCCTTCTACTTGACAGCAATATCACCTTCAAAATACTTTCATGATATAGCCACCAAATCATTAACAAATATTTTATGCATTGAAGTCCAGGCTCTTTCTGCATCCGAAAAGGATCTCGAATGCCAACTACATTCTGCTGCAACAACACCTTCGTATCTAGACCTCATCCAGCACTGATCCCAATAATAAAGAGAACCAAAATGCGACCTTTTTCAAATCTTGACCTTTAGCTTCTTGAATGCCTTTTTAGCCGATAAAATTGAGGTGCCCAGATGATAGATTATCACATAAGTTGGCAAATGAATCAACAAAGAAAACGTATGCACCGAAATAATTTTCAAACCTATTTTAATTTGAAATGTTCATTGAAATGTTTCTGTCTGAGATAAACCTAAATAATGTCAAGGCATATGAGATAACTCTACTTCAGAAGTACTTTCAATACCATGCTGAACACCAGACTGTTGAATAGACGATGCAAAGTGAGACAAATGAGATTGCTGGTCTCCGAGTCCAGGGTAATGAATAAAATAAATGGAAAAAGCGGTGACGAATCCTAATGCAGAGCCTGCATTCACATCAGAAAAATCATGCTTGTAATCCACTAAACGAGAACAAGAGATGAAGATCGCAGCCAGCATAGGAATACCTACAAAAAATAAGAATAACACGAATGGGGTTCCTCCTCGTTTATTCGTTTTACCATTCAATACAAAATTTCGCGGTGAATAGATTCCGGTTTTACCTGCTGCAACAAGGGCCGTGAAAGTAAGCAACGCAAATGAAAGAGAGGAATGACCTGACACATAGCTCATATTCCACTCAGCCTTCCCCAAGGCGTTCATTGCAAGACCACTTGGTCTAATACGTCCCACGTACACCTTGATCGAAGCAGTGATCAATTGTGATACCGCCGCTGTTTCCAGAAACGTCAGTACCAGCATGTGAATATCTACTACCCAATCCCAGGAGCTGCTCCATGTTCAATTATACCTCAGTTTAAAAACAACTTGCTTACCTGTTCCACTTCCAAACGTATATCGGCTGACATAAAATAGCCACCACTAAAGGAATCAATCCTAACACCCCAACTAAAACAGTTGATATAGTCTACAAACTGTCAGCGTATTGAACTATATGGATGGAAGGCACTTACGTCATTCTCGTACGGGTAACTATAATCTGTTGAGTTCGACGGGATGAACCGCGATCGTGGATCTACTCCGTAGAAGACAGCGGGTATTGAGGCGCCAATGATGATAAGACAGATATACTCAAGCCAGTAGTAGGATACGAGGAGCTTCCATTTTGGTTCTGTCATTCCGATAGAGTTTGTTGTTAATGTATTAATTAAGATTGGGAGTGTGCACAAACGAAAAAAAATCCTGAGCAATCTTTGTTCTCCAATGTTTACAACTTTGATAGTAGCTTGAGATCTATATAATTCATGTATTTCATAAAACTATGTTTGATGATTTGAGTTCTGCTTTTTAAAGATGCTTTGAAACGATGTATATGGTATTTAATAAAGAAAAAGCTGGAATAAAATTCACAGTTTGGAGAATTCGGGTTGATCAGCTTTCATCAGTGACGCAATGGCAGCTGATTTGATATCATCTGTTTGAAGAGCAGCTCCATTCCAAGTTGCCATGAAATCAAGAGAATCTTTCACGGTGTGTTCCCTCGAGTAATTCAAGTTGATTTTGGTTCCAGCTATGGCAACGGGACTTTTGGAAGCGATTGTATCTGCCATATCAATGGCGTGCTTCAGCATTGTCTCTTCCTCCTTAAACACAGAACTCACAAATCCCGCAGATAGGGCTTCATCGGAATTCATTCTCCTGGCCGTGTAGCAAAGTTCTCGTGCAAGACTGCTGTTACCCATCACATGATGCAGCCGCTGAAGCGTACCGACATCTGCAGCTAATCCAATATCCTGAATATCATGTTATTTATAAAACATTAAGAAAATAAATAATCAACTTACCACCTCCTTGATACAGAAAAACGCCTTTTCAGTGCACAATCGAATGTCTGCAGCACAGAGCAAGTCAATAGCTCCACCAATTGCAGCTCCTTGTACCGCAATTATAACCGGTTGCGGACACCTTTCCATGGCGGTAAATGTATCCTGCATAATAGCAACATGATCTCTCATGTACATGAATTTTCTAGCAACGTCTTTGTCATCTGCACTTGGAAGAACATCAGGGTCTTTGATATCTAATCCCACAGAGAAGAATCTTCCTGCTGCAGAGACAACAACAGCTCTACAATATTTGTCCTGCGCAATGGAGTTGAAGCATTCTCTGTACTCCCGCCAGAAAACTGCGTTCATTGCATTCCCCTAAAGATAAGATTAGTATGTATCGCCCATGACTACTATATAAAACGAACCTGTTTACCTCTGTTCAAAAGAACGTGGATCACGAGTCCTGACCTTGTCACTTGTAATGTTTCATACGTCTTGTCCATTTCAACTACTAAATGTTTTGATGTTGGATTGTTTTCTACTAATGATTTCTCATTCCGATCTGCACTTCAACGGTACGGTCCCCTATTTGATGGTGTACCTCCCAACTTCATTCAATTTCGTCATATTCATTCGTGAAGATTCAATCTCAATTGAAATTTGATCATTATTATTAGTTATAAGAATGAGTTCTGATCACAGTAGTCGATTCATTGGTTCGTTTATTGGATCAGGAGTGGCAGAAATGGTTACGCTCCCCATCGATACAGCTAAAGTTCGTTTGCAAGTGCAGCATTCTGTTTTTCCTCCCAGATACAGTGGTATGGTTCATGTATGGAGCAGTATCTGCAAGGAAGAGACCCCCAGGCACTTATGGGCGGGTCTTACACCTGCGCTGATCAGGCAATGCTGCTACTCTTCTATGTCATTGGTACTTTACGAGCCGATTAGAAACACTGTTCATAGTCTTACTTCAAAACCAGGCGAGGAATTCGGGTATACACAAAGGCTTCTATCAGGAGGGACTGCTGGTGCGATTAGTATATTTGTGTTCAACTGGACAGAAGTTATAAAAACGAGAATGCAAACCAATACTGGTAGCTCGACGGTTTCATCCACTGCGAAGCAAATATATTCCTCTAAAGGTATTCTTGGTTTTTGGGCTGGAATTCGGCCCAACATTGCGCGAACATTTCTAGTGAATGCTGCTGAGCTAGGGACATACGATGAAGCTAAACACCATATTTCTTATTTTGTTGGCGATACCCCGATGGCTCACATAGGTGCTAGTAGTATCGCTGGAGTAGCATCTGCAATTACAAGTACCCCAGCAGACGTGGTGAAAACAAGGATGATGAATTCTACTAATACTGAATATACAGGTGTATTGAATGCCGTGAAAACTATATGGAGCGAAGAAGGAGTGTCAGCTTTTTACAAGGGCTTCTTTCCGATTGTGTTACGCAAGGTAGTTTGGTGCAGCACCTTCTTTCTTGGATACGAACAACTACGAACTTTGAATCCTTTTAAAAATTAAATTATTGTGAAAATGTGAAGTAAGAGAGAACTGGATAATGATCACTTAAATCATTGAAGGTTTCCTTGCCCCAGCTATAAGATTTCTCACACGTAACATTTGAAAGAATAACAGTTTTACTATTTCGAGGCTGCAAATGCACTTTCGAAACCAACGTGTAATCCAGTAACTCACAGGAGTCGCCTGAACTGGGTCCTCCAGAAGCAAGTTTATTATGAATGCTGTTCGACGTAAATATGTCCCGTATTCGAGGATCGTTTTCCATTTGACTAGACATATCTGGTTGAATAATTCTGTTGGCTTCTAAATACCCCTTTTGTTTCATTTTATCTTGAAGAACGGTCAAATTTCGGCCCAATTGAAGAGTCTCATCATCTAGAAGGTGAGGATCAGTAGCATTGAACAGGTCTAGCATACGATCATACTGATCAGGAGTTCGTATTCGACATACGTTAAGATCACCAGCGTATATGAGAGGTTCTACTGATGGTATATCCAATTCCTGTACCATCTCACCGATGAGTTTCATCTGACCTTCGCGTGCTTTGATTGCAGAGTCGTAATCCCAAGCCTGCAGATGAGTAGCAATAATATTACAAGGTTTGCCATTTTTCAGTATACGAACACGAATAGCACATTTATTAGCGAGTCCATCATCCCTTGCCCATTCGGAGGTGAATAGTTTCACTGATGTTTCAACAATGGGATACCTGCTTAATACGGTCACGCCACCATTAGTTATCGATTTGGTCAAGAAGAAATTTCCAGAACCACCGACAGGAGTTTCAAACACACATCCGAATCTTCTTTTCAAACCTGCTTTCAAGCTAGTTCCTGCGTGATCGCAGAACGCTTCACACAAAACAAGCACGTCAGGAATCACGCCTGGCATGCGTTCTTCAATTGCCTTATCAAGTGCATCAGGAATATGATAAGCACGACTGTTTTTCTTCACTGAGAACTTGAGACCTAGGTTCTGAACCAATCTCGTAATTCCCCACAATCGAGGCATCATCCATGCATTGTAAACCAATACTGAAACCCCTTGAGACCCTTTTTCCTCTCTGGGCGATTCAATAAAAGGGGATTCATCCGGAACAGCCAAAGTAAATATCATGCTCGAATGAAATTGAGAGCCGTTGATATCTCGTTTCAATATAGGGGTGCCTCTTTTACGGGTCATTGAACCGAGAGCCCACGTGTGTTGAATAATATCATTCTGACCCACTTGAACAATATAAACATGATCACCCAAACAAACATCGCCACTAAGTCCAGGAGAAAAAAATTGAATTTTGCGCGTCTTTTCTCCCGATTTAATCAGAAGGGTTTCTCCATACTGCACAGTCGATGGACTGATGATTGTGAATCTTTCTGCTTGTGAGCTGGGAGCTTTGCTATCCAAACACAAAGTGGATTCAGAAGGTCTAGGATTGAAATCAATTTTGTTCTTGGCTCGTTTTAACACCCAACTCCCACACGAAAAAAGAGAAAATTCACTTGCGAGTGCCTTGTGTTGTCTATTTTGAATCCCCGGAAAAAGTGCTAGAAAGTGATCCAGTATCATAGATTCCAGACTGTCGACATCTTCGTCTATGACTTCAACTACCGATAGAGACCCCCACATGCGGCTAATATCATAGGCATGAACTGGGTCCCTAGTCAGTCCTCGTCTCTTCAAATACTCCAATGCATAGTCAGAGGTGGTGAATGAAAGTTGTCGAAGAATTGATACTGCCATTAAATCAAGTTCCATGGAGCTCCGGCTGATTGCATGAAGCATTATGGGATCGCAACTCGACTGCATGGTATGAGAGAATGGTAGTGTGGCTGATTTGATCTATTTTGAACGGAAATGTGAATGTAGTGTAATTACTAGGACACAGTAGGACGTTATTGGGCCAGCACCAGGAAGAGTCGGATTATTGCTTCTAGTGAAAAACATAAACAAGTGCTAGGCGTTGTATGGCATTTTGAGCGGCGCCTTGGAGGTACATTAGCACTGAAATACAAGAAACTCTAACAACAATATAGTAGCAAAAAAAAAGAGTACGAACTTTTTTGAAGAAGATTCAAAAATGTCCAACTTTTAGTGTCATAATTTGAAGTTAGAAAATTTATCAAATTTATGTCTCAAAGCTAGGAATATTGCTCTCTAGAGAGATCACGAGAGATTTATTGTGCGACTTCTCTCAAATGTATCACAACCAATGTTAAGATCTATTATGCATTTTCTCCCCAAAATACGGTATATATTGTCTACTCTCTTCCTGATTTTATTATATGCATTAGTTATCTACAGGATTCTATTAAACTGAATGACTATGCAGTGTTTAAACGGGAAAATTTACAAGAAATAGAGACAATATTCTCATAGATTATAGAATTAAGCAGTTTATACGTGCTGCGTGCTAACAGACAGGCTGCCTGATCTATGCAATCCTATATGGCATTCTTTTGGACTAACTACTATTAATCATACCCGAAATTGCATCAGGTCTTTGAACTTCAGTAGCGATTTACGTTATTTTGTGGGCTACCTACCTACACATTGAGTATTTGAGTTCCAACTGTGGCCCCCCGCACAGTTGAATTTTGTCGGATGCTTAAGCTCCCAATAGAAACGTTCGTTTGTAATCTCGCGGCAAAAATGCCGACACCGGTAGGTTTAACATTCAGATATATCGATGCTTATTAATAACTTATGAAGGGTGGTGGTGCAGCTGCTGCAGTGAGTGCTGCATTAGGAGCCGCTTCAGGTGCCATGGTACGTGAAACAAAAAATATTTGTTTGAATACACGATAACAATACGCAGGCAAGTATATACACCACCAGAAAAAAAGACATTGATTCAGGTGTGGCAGAGGAAGCGGAACAGTTGGCTTCCCGACTAACAAATGTTTCCATGAATTGTTTAGCCCATGCTGATAAAGACGCTGAAGCTTATTCCAGACTTCAAAGTACCTGGAAAAAGGACAATGGTCTAAGTGAGAGTGAGTTAACGGATATAAAAAAGCATGCATTGGATGTCCCGACGGAATTGGTGAGAATTTGTCATGGCGAATGCGTGGCTGTGATGAAGTTCATTCCTAAGTGCAATCCGATGATTGTATCGGATGCGAAGGTGGCGATTCATCTTCTTGCAGGGGCAGCTCGGGCAGCATATCAAACTGTGCTGGTGAATAGCCCCAGTAAAGAACTTCAGGAGGAGCTCGTGGTCATGCTTGAAGAATTGGGCGAGTACGAGAAGTTTGTGCTGAAGAGTTCTTAGTATATTTTTCTTTATAAAATTAAATCAATTCAAAAATAGCGCTTTCGAACAGTTCCAGAGCATATTTGGCTTTATGCATGTGAAGGTGCATCCAGAAGGCCCTACACACTACCAGGCTAAGCACCAGATCTGGTCCCTGCAACGAACCAGATATCTGCAGAAGACGGGAAAGTAGTGAAGTATCTCCCATTTGATCTTTGAGTTTTGATATCACAAATGCGATTGATTGCATATTGACTCTTGGGGATCGTCTCACAGTGATCGTTGATATCAGTCTCTTGTATTCTGCAACGTCTTCAGGGTTCATCGAGGAGAGATCCGGCAGCGGCATTTCTGAAACATGCTTGTTGATTTTGTCGATGGCCGCACTTATAGACCTCGTATGCGATCTATCTTGCCATAATGCCACGACTTTCGAGAGAGGTTCCGTAGATACTGAGATGAATCGCTCCTGCCATTCAACGGAAACCGCCATCGTATTATTGGCGGGGGTCTCGTACCAATACTTTACAAGCACTGTTCGATCATCTACGTTAATGATACCAATTTTCACTCCTGCAAGCACGTATGCCGATCGATAGAGGTCAATCGTGAGACCTAATTTACCGCATACTTGAGCCACCAAGACCATCTGTGTCAGGTCAAAGTCAGCAAGGATATACCCGGCATCGCGTTGATCAAACACTCTCACCGGTCTCTTTCTCTGAAACACGTCTTCATCTGCTTCAAGTTCCGCCTTAGACTTGGTCTCCGCCACAATACCTTTGCTCATGGAAGAGATAGCCCCACCTAGACCTGCAACTGGCTTGGACACTGCACCAAACAGTCCTTTGCCAATGCCAGCAAATGCTCCAAGGACCCCATTGTCCGCTTTTTGAGGCATTGTCATAAGGTCATTAAAGCCATCCGCGAATCCTTTGGAGAAGGCCTCACCTGCTCGATCCATTCCTTCGCCAAATGTACGAGGTTTCGAGATTCGTCCAGATTGCGTTCGGTTGATACTCGATACAGCAGTTCCAACAGATCCTATCATCCCGAAGCCACTTTTTACCGTACCTTTCAAGATTCCTGCTAGAATGTTACCGCTGGCTAGATCGCCGCCCAAAGTCCCTAGGATCTCAGCGGGATTACCGGGAAGAGCATAACCCATCAGACGCAGCATTTGACTCTTCGCCAATGACGAATACACCAAAGCCAGCTCCTGGACAATCTTGGTACTAGTACCAACACCATGAGTGAGTTGATACAGCGGGAAGTCAACCGGTGCATCTGACAGACCTATGAGATCACTTTTGAAAAAACTCAGGTAAATACGGATAGGGTCAAGTGCCACTTTGAGAAAGAAATAATTCCGTTCTCCCTGAAGATGATTCACGTTTATGAGGTCTTCAAACGCCAGAAAATCAAACGGCAATCGTTGATATCGAAGAGACTTGACTAACAAGGACTTAAACAGCACAAGAGCCTCTATGGTTTCTTCGTCGATATGCAAATCAATGTCAGAACACTTTAATTCCAAATGTTCCAGTATCATAACATTCAACTTCGAATGTCGCTGACGCACCGAAAGGTTGATCAGAGGTTTAGGCGACACTGTAATGGGATACCGTCTTAACAAATTTGGGAATGCACAAGTTTTCAAGCAGTTATCGAATCGCAGCGAATTCATGGATACGTCCAAATCCCGATGTAAGTTCGTATCGTTCAATTTCAAATTCAGATCAGTGGAGATGAACATAAGTTCGCGAGGGGCCATTCCGTCCTCAGTGATAAGGGAGACTCCCACATCCTGCATTGTAACGGTGAGCATGAGACGCTGCCTCTCGTTCTTCAGTGAGATAACTGGCGCTCGTTCTAAAGACACTCGAATCACACGGCTACCATCGGCAATGTCAACTTCCGTGCATACACTGCGTGAGGGCAAGTCACGGTCTTGGAGAGCGCGTTCTACAGTAACCAAGCTGGGCTTTAATTCTTTGGACAACGTCGCAGAGTTTAAGAGGACATGGTATCCTTGAAAACTGAGGGTCATAGACTGATCTGACACTGGTGCTCCATTAGTACCACCGCCAATTTCGAAACCAATGGATGGATGGGATATTGAGACGACCCGCCATAGTAAGCTCATGGTTTCAATATCAGCTGTTAATCGTCGCGTTTTACCATCGAGCGACACTGTGCTAATCGCGTACGTATTTCCAAACCGAGCAATTTCATCTGATGTACCCTCCAATGGATCGAAGTAGAGCGCGCAATGGATATCCTTTGTGATATCAACATTCCAATCTTCATATATGTAATCTTTAATTGACACAAGCAACGATCGATCAACAGAAGTACGTGCTGATGCCCCTACAAACTGATTACTAGGACCCCAACGCATGAAAAATGGTTCACCAAGTCCAAGGGTGTCGGGATTCGGATCACATGAGAAATGCATACGAGGTAAAAAAGTTTCTAATGGCTCGCCAATGACTGAGAGATCCATGTCAGTCAAGAACGGTGAATGCAGCATGTCTTCTGTACTATCGCAATTGAAGAACATGCGCAATACATGTGGCTTTGATGGGAATCTCCAAGCGAAACTACCAAACGAGAATGGCGATATTTCAAAACAATGTGCATCCTTGCCATTGGCGATGAAATCTACAAGCTGACAGCAGAATATCTTTTCTTGCGAAATGTTTTGCAATTTGTAAAATGGGTTCGAGGCGTCATTGTCGGAAAACTTAACCAACATCGTACCCGCTATACAAGTACGTAGGACCTCCACATATATTTGTTGCTCCGCAATAAGAACACAGAAATCAGTTAAATCGTCCAATGCTATAGCCTCAGACCAGCCTTCCGACTCGATCTGAACTTGCAACTTGTTGCTAGCTGAAGTCCAGGCAAAGGGTTTCGCACTATACGGGGGCACAACAAGAGGGTTTTGATGCGAATGCGCCTGCATGCATCTCAAGCTACGAGCTAGAGAGAGATTATTCATAACCACCAATCTAGGAGACAGAGTACACAATTTTGTCCCAGGAAATGAATCATGCTGTTCCACAGACAGTACCAGCTCATAGAATTCAACATCGGAACAATGCACCTTAAACAGCGTCTCCGTGCCCACGGCCACCAGTAGATCAACAGGTTCGGACCATATTTTTTCCTGTACAGCCACACGCAGCTCCGTGTATCCGAAGAACGTCACTCTGTGGGACCCCCACACCATTACCGATGAGTTGGACGACACCCGTTTTCTAGTCCATCTTCTTCTTCTCACAAAATCGTTCCATCCTTTTTCAGCAGTCCAGTTTATATTCGAGTCGCTATTGAAGAAACCAGATGCGTATTGCCACCCTTCAGAATCCGTATTGGGATGGCTCGAATCAATCTCCCATTCGGACAACCAATGCCAAGTGTCATCTGGCAATTCAATGCTGAGTTTGGGACGAAAATGCTTGCCACTTAAATCGCTCCAAAGCGGTGAATCGCCTGGAAGCATTTCGGAGCTCCAGTCATCACCCAAGTACCATCTTTGATGCTCCCACGTGTCGTCTGTCACTTGATTACTGCGAAGAGATTCAGGCATCAAAGGCCTCGAGAAATCTCCGCGACAAAACGACAGGTTCAAGTTCGTGGCATCCACCAGCCAAAATTGAGCATGGAGGGACAATGAACCATCATTGTAGACCAAATCTACCGCATGATTCGATTGACTTGCTCCTTTGAAAATGTATTTGATCGTACGCGAGACTGCAGATTCCGACGGTACTGAAATACCCCAATCTCTGTCCTCGTACATACCAAAGCGAACGAACTTCTGCAAAGCATACAAAGCGATTGTACCTCCGGATTCGAGCTGAACCGCAGCGTCACCTTCCTTCACTCGAAACCAAATGGATACGGGAAGTGAATTAGCTACTTGAATCACAGGTCGCACGTGCAACTCATACCGACTATCTATGGTCCTCACTGGCTCCACATTAAAGCATCGTTGGGTGTCAGTACAACATATTTTTTCTGGATGGAGAATTTTGATATTCTGCCAAAGGTCTTCTTCCCTTTCGCGAATCTTAATGAAGCAGGATTCCGAAATGTATTTTGCGGAGACGAAATATGAAGCCCCAGGGTCTACGAGATCAAATTCCATGGAATCATCCTGTTCGTCCATTGCACAGATATAAAGAGGAATATCGCAATGGTTCACAACTGAGAACAATGAACAAAGCATGACCAGAAAGTTTAATTTTGAATCAAGCACCACATGAGCACAAAGGGACGTTCCTGGAAGAACCTTTGCATGCACTGCAGCCACCCCTATCTCTTCATCAAGAGTCTTGTCTTCAGTTGCAAGAAAGCAACGTCGATGTTGTAGGTCCACAGACACTCGTTGACCGTAACTCACCGAAATACCATTCACTTGAATCTGATCCAGATTGCTGCGATTTTCGAAGGAGTATTTCACCAGGTCGTATTCATATTCCGCGAGTACTTTGTCCCAGGTAGCAGAGGCATCATCATTCATCTCAAGCCACATAGAATGTCCTTCTTCAATGGCCCTGTAAACAGTCTCTACATGCCGATGATACACATTCAGTCGAACAGGTGATGGTGAGTTAAACGTTAGCTCCATGCCCATGTGCGACTCTTGGGGGATTGTCTGAAGACTCATTTCAGTATCGAGAGGCTCAAGTATCGACTCCCATGCGTTGCTCTTGTCGTTGAAGCAAGATACGGATATACCAGACACATCCACAGACCCACGAATAACGGCTTCGTGTAATCGCAATGCCTTGTCCATGGATTGACCCACAAAGAGCGAAGGCTTCGTGATGGCGTATTGAACGACTGGACAATTCCTTCTTCGGAAAAGAACCAATAACGAATCAATAGCGACAGCGATCTTATAACGCGCACCTTCATACTGGTATTCTGATCCACGCCGGACCACATCCGCCTTGGATACAACAATATCTTGTGTGGTTGGTCTGTTTCGTAGCGTGGTCAAAACGACATGCGCTACTTTTGGCAATATTGGCATCAAACCTTCCATCACAATCGGGGCCGTGTGAACATTGATTTCTCTAAACTCCAATAAACCTTCAACGGAGGATTCGGTTCGCGTGGAAAGATGCAAGCTTGTTTTTGCCACCAAGCTAAATTGATCCTGAATGTTAAATTGTTGGTCCAGAATACAAAAGAGCATATCAGAATCCTCCAGCGTCAATTTCGTGTCGTTTAATAACTGAGCACCACTAAATTGGACATCTGCAGTCCCGCTTATCTCTCCTTGAAATGCTATCCCGTGAAGTTGATCATCTGGAAAAAGGATACAAACAGGGGAAGCTACGAAAGTAGTGCGAGTCCAGACATCAAATTCGTAAGAAGACGAATCAGACTCCTCTTGCTCATTTTCATATTGAAGTAAATTTGAAATTCTGATCAACTCTACGTCGGCACCATAGTCCAATGTGCTCTGTACAAAACTTTGGTTGTATATCGCCATCATGTTCATCACCTTGACATCCACATTTCGAATCAACATTTCGTCCTGCTCACTGCGATTCACTTCAACCATCATCTCGTCCAACTTCACTTGGTGAATAGACGAGGTCACACATGAACCTGTCAACAATCTAAAACGTAATGAGAATGAAGCATTCTCCGCTATCATCTCCAAGTCCTTGCAATACACATGAATATCAGCAGCTTTAGCTCCGGTCAAGAAATAAATATCCGTCAATGAGGATTGGAAATTAAACTTTGTAGAACTCCCAGATTGATCAGCGATCTTGTACACTGGACCTTCTCCCAGTCTTAATAGATTATTCTTCATGGCTGCGAAAATAATATAACTACTAAGAGGAGTCAAACGCAAACTGAAAGTATCACCAACTAAAATGTTCACTTGGTATATACTAGGTTCAAGTACAACTTGCACGATGAATGAATTGACAAATGAAGTACCCCAGGTCGCTGATGGAAGGCTAATTAAAACACGATCCTTCGCTGACGGAACTCGAAGTTTAAAATCCTTGGCAACAAGAACCAGATCCTCAATTTCTGGTCTAAATGTTTTGATTGTAAATTCGACTGATGGTATCAACAGATTAAAGATTTCGGCATCGCTGATGGCAGGGGATGACGGGATGAATGATAATGCAGATAATAGAAAGGAAATCAACGTAGAAAGTGCACTGACTGATTTACCGTGAACAACTACGAAACATTCCCCGTTTAAAACGCATTTAGCAGTTTCTTCCAAAGAAACAACGATAAACGGTTGATTTTCAATGGGAGAATGCCACAAATATTTCAATGCTTCATCGTCTTCGCTCAAGACTAGACTACCAAGCGTGACAGCAGCATCTCCGTATACTATATCATCGATCTGCAACTTTACATCGTTGCTGTTCTCCGTATCTAACATTCGGATGGATGCAGTTGCAATTCCAATTTGGAGATTCGAGGGAGGAGCATCTGCTCCTAAACTGTCATTGGAGTGGAAATTTAAATATCCAGAGGCTATCGAGGCAATGTCAACGGATTTCAACAAATTCAGATTGTTGGCAGACATGGCCACTTTCAAGTTTTCAATCAACAACTTGTTGGATGCAAAATCGTACGACATATTGTCAACTTGCAATAGAGTATGGGTGTTATTGAGCATCAATGTAACAGATCCCAAGCGCAATTCATCATGCAAACTGAAGCTATCTAATTGCAGAACTAATTCGACATCATCCGTAGCTACTATTTGGAGCACTAATGGTTTCTTTTCTTTCAATCTCAATTCAAATTTCGAGGCTTCGTCAGCAATTTTTGGAGATGACATGCTGGCATCACTTCCATGTGCGTCATCAACCAACAACGTATTAGAAGGTTTGGATACAATTCGAACCATACTATCTATACCCTTCATAAACTCAGGCCGCAACGTAATTTGAAATGGAAGAACATCAACCAAATAACCAGCAGTAGGACTCCATTCCATATCTAGCACATCACCGGAACTGTCACTTACGAAATCGATGATCTTCGAATTTTCCGCACCAACAGCCTGGAGGGACAACACCGAGACATCTACCCCATCAGGAGTTACCCTCAACCTTGCTTCGGACAACAACAGGTTGCAAAACTCCTGGTCTTCAATATCTGTGAGTTTCAAGCCAAGAGATTGTGTTTCAAGTACCACACGGTACTCTTTGTATGAGGGTTGTGCATCTTGGTCGTCTTCTATTTTAGGTTTCGGAAAAGTAGTATGCACTTCCAATGTGGAAACAATATTTTCAAGTAAAATCTGCGATAAATGAACTCCAATTCGACCGCATGTCATTTCTACGACGCTGGAATATTTATCAAATATCGGAGAGTTTGTAGCGAAGGAGCTTATTTCACAACGAAAGATACTCGAGTTCCCTTCTCGTTTCAAAATATCAGTCTGGGTGAATGTATCAGTCAGCTGTATGGCGGCAGCTTCAATAGTAACAATGCTGTCGAAAGAACGGGATTCAAAAGTAGATTTCAGACTTTCGAGTCCCAATACGACGTTCAAAGACTTTGAGGCCATCACCAGCTGTGCATTGTCCATAATGGCAGTCACATGAAAAAGTTTTCGGGAAGCAGTTACCACAGCGGTGGTTTGAGCCAGAGGAAGAGGATAATCTTGAACGCCCGAGATCACGCGGACAGGAGTACTCGACATTCCTGACACGATAGCCGACAGTTCTTTTATAATATCAAGCGGGACAAAAACTTGAAGCGAAGGAAGGTTCAAATCGATTTGAATTCTTGGTTGAGTCAAATCGCTTTTATCCCCGGAGAGATTGACACTCGCATTGATCAATATATCTTGCAGTAGATGTACTGGTTCTAGTTGCAGTCTTTCCAGCAGCATGGACACCTTTTGTACATTAATATCCCATTGCAGAGGTCCGAATTGTTTGAGGACTAAGGAGCCGAGGTGAACTACGAGCACGGAAGATTTTTCATGTTGTTTAGGAATGTACAGTGTGGGAGCCACAATCGATATAGAGATGGACGGAGACGAGTTAATAACATCCTCAACATTGGACTCTGAATACGCAGCACTGTAAACCTGCCATGTATCAGATGGTTCTGCTGGTGAAGGCGTATCAATAATGTTCACTATTGTTGTGATCAAATGGTGACTGTAGATAGCATTGACCGGCTGTTCCAGGGCTATAGAAACAGCATTGGCGCCATCTTGCTGACCAACAAAGGAGAAATCAAATAACTTGTTGCTCGTATCTTGCGAAGGGTAAATCAGCAATGGGTAGTCCGTGTCTTCGTTTTTGTCGTGCAAATACAACGTTTCGGCAGAACAACCAACATATTTAACATAGTTCTGGAATGTGAACGCTGCCTGTAACGCATTCAACTCCAAGGAATACAGTTGAATTCCCAATTCCGTGAGATTGATAGAAATCAGCTTCACAGCAAATTTAAATTTGAACTCAGCCGTTTGAAATCCAATCACTTTGTCTGACTTGGGATCATACCCAATAGTTTCGTAAAGTTTTTCTCGAGCTTCTTTTGAAATATCTTCTGGCACTGTCACCGAGGGTTCTTGCTGCTTAGTCCCCCACCATGAAGAGAACCAGCCACTTCTTTGATCTGTTTTCAATTCAATTTTGGTGTCTCGTCGCTTCTTGACATCAGCAAGCGGATCATCCAATCGAATCCTTTCCTCTTGATAAGCAACCTTTCTATACTTGATTATATCCGGCAGTGTGAAATTCACATTGCGCTCGAGTCCATCTAGTTCCAATGATTCCTTTTCAGTGAGCGCAGGCTTTGCACTGACCTGTAATGTCCGTTTGAATAACGATATATATCGATCTCGATGAATAACCACCCATGACAACTGTTTGTCTCGAAGATGGCCCAAACGTAATTTCTTGAAAGTAAACGCAATTGCTCGTTTCCAGCGGGCTCTTGGTGAATTTTTGTTTCCCAATGCTTCTGAGGCACCTGATAAGGCTAGGAATTGTGAGTGACTAATGCTGAAAGTAGTACCTCCTAGCTCCACAGATATATCCACTGACTGTGTAGTTCCACCTTTTTTGTTGAGTACCATCTTGCATTGAAGATTTTCTTGGTTGAACAACAAGTCCTTCCCAGTCATAGGGGACCTGTCTGGGCCATTCCGAACATGAACTTGGAAATTGTCAATTTTGGCAAGTTTGAATGACAAACTTGAATCCAGTGAAAAAGACTCGTTCCATTTATCATCGGTGGAAAGCATGCTGATACGATCAATAGTAATACTGGAGAATCTACTGTCATCTTCCAGCACAATGCTGATGTCATTAAACACCAATTGTAGATTGTTAAGAATTTTCGTTCCGAGTTTCTCCCAAAATGAACCGTCTTTAATATCATCGTCGTTTGAATCATAAAGGTTGTTGAGCTGCTCCAATTTTCTCATCTTCTTCTCTTGGTCGTCATTCTCGTTGCGTTCATAGTCCTGGTTGGAATCGGGCACTGCTATTATTTCCACTCCAGAGAGAAATATTTCAACAGGCTGACTTTGTATATGACTCCAAGGAACTTTCACGGTCAGTTTATGAACCTTGCTTCGTTTGGTGCTGACTGGCAGTCCAAGCAACTTGTTGAACGCAAAACTCTCAAGTTCTAGATCGAAAACTTCCATATGACCTTGCCACAGAGATACCACCAGCTTATCCAAGCTCCTCTCGTCCACACATAGATAATCCTTCAAGTAGCCTTTTATGATACCTTGGACAGCACCATTCATCTCACAAACTTGTTCGTATTATTTTAGAGTCTACTTGGAAACAGAGTGCAATCAACAACGAATCCAGTCACTGCCAGACTTCGAACTCCTGCAACATTGCACAGGAGTGGAACTTGGAGTTATATTCCATCCATTGTTGCAATTAGTCTATGGTTTTTGTGTGAGTGCACTTTTCTTGCCGTGCAATTGGAGCCACTTACCGCGTTGTAGCTATCAAGGAGGCGGTAAAAAGCAAGGCGCGGATGTAACCGACCCATGTCTTTTGTCTCGTCGTTGTCAAATTAAAGCTTGTGATGTAAGTTGATCATATTTTTGAGCAATCGCTGACCAATAGATAGATTCAGTGGTGCTTATCAAGACAGAATTATCAGCAAGAGAAGTGTCAAGATTTTATTGATGCATGGAATGACTGCTGCAAGAAGGCGGTAGAACATGCGAATAAAAAGAGCGAAAGTCCACCATAAAAAGGACGATTCGCTTTGTCATATGCTATTTTTGATTTAAATTAACCCAGAAGTTTTTCAAGAGCTGCGTTCTCGTCGCCATTTGTGGCTGCAAGTGCACCCTTCACAGAATCAGCATCAAAGCCCATCGCGCAAAGTCTATCTACAATTTCAGAAGTGGATCGCTCAGTAGCATATGTACTGGTCCAAAATGTAGCCGTACTGTCAAAAGTGCTCCTGTCGTTCAAGAATTGCTGAGCCACTTGAGCGTCTTGCGGGTCTGTTGGTTCAGGGGCACTGAGTAGCGCCTGCAAAGACACTAGCGCGGTCTTAATTGTGAGGGCAGGAGACCACTGATCTTTCAATATATCAAGACAGATGGCCCCTGTCTGACTACTCACATTTGGATGCCATATTTTAGTAGTGAATTTCATCTTGGGTGGCTCGAATGGATATCCATCAGGAATAATAATTTCGACCCCAAAAACGCCGCCTTCATAGCAAGTACCAACAGGGCCCTTGATCGTTCCTTGGAGAAGCTTAGAGTTACCTTCAGTAACTGGATAGGCTGTGACTCCTGTAACACCCTGGTAACAGTTAGAACAGTGGAGAAACCACTAACTACTTACTTCTTGCTTCTTGCACTCCGCAAGTTCTTTAACGATGCGACCTCGATCGGCCATCTAAAAATTGATCACACCCCCAAAAAAAAGTGAACTTTTTGAATCTGAATTTTAAAAAAGAACATCGAATGTTCTTTGAAATATATCTGTTTTCAAGCAGGGTTCAGTGAAGGAATGCACAAGAGAGCTAAAGCACCAGCGGCACTACAAAGTGAAAGGATGTCAGGGTATGTAAGCATGTCCTCAACATCACCTCCATGCCGCAGGAGAACAGCATGGGAAACCATCTGCATCAGTAGCGAATTCCCATCCGAGGAGGCGTTGGGATTCAAACACAATGACCGTATCGTTTCATCACACTCTCTCACAAAATACTTGGAGATCAAGGATGGAATGGATGATATCGGGACGCCACCCCCTTCCTCTGCATTTCTCGAGTAGACGGATCTGACACTATCAAAGTATGATTGATTGTCTGTAACATGGTTTAAGTATAGTCGTAACCTGCTATGGAGAGAAGGTCCATATATCCCAAAATCGCATCGAAGCCATTTGAATTTAATGTCTGTAGAATCAAAAATAGGGATACTAATTTCTACTTGCACATCTTTCATTTCAAATGAAGCCTCTGGGAACACCAAATCCGGGTACTGAGCTTTGATATCAGCTTCTTGAGTTTCATTTTGGATTCGTGTTTCTTTCCGCTCCTTCAATATTGAAGCGCCTGATGTGCGATAATTATACGCATCTTCGCCAACTTTCAAAACACCAAAAACCCAGTTCGGAAAACTCAACAAATCTTCAGATGCATTCAAGCCCATTCTGCAAGTATTTTGTTTTCCAATATTTTCTAGTGTTAGTATCCCAAACGCTTGTTCCGAAACACATCCCGACAATGGAGTATGTTTGAATTTGTACTTGGGTTCTCGTAACTGATCTCCAACAAGTTCCATCAACTCGACATTTCCCTCTTCTTCAAACGGTAACGTGTCTAAGAGAGGAACATGACCACTGAATGGAGCGACACAGATTTGATGAATTACATGATCGTATCGAGAATCTCTCATGGTTATAGCAGTTCTAAAGCTGCATTGTGAATGGCCGGCTATAATATACATGTTTCGCTCAGTAGATTCATCTTTCCAAGCGAAAAGCAAATCCAGTAGCTTTAAACACTCCTCTTCGTGAAATGGCCACCGGCTTACCATATCTTTGTGGAATACCGAGTGCTGTGATTTTGACTTGGCATCGTGACAAGAGTCATCCACAACAGGAACATCACTCGCAATTATTATGGTGCGTATAGACTCAGTTTGTACTTGTATCGTCTCAGATAGCTGGGCCCACTGAAAGCTACCCAGCATGGAGGAATGCACTGGCTGTTGACGAGATATATTTAGAATACCAGTGATTCTGTTCAAGAGTATCAAAGACGATTCGGTGTCATTCAAGAGATTCATGTATTCATGAAAAACCTCGTTAGCCACACTCTCAATTAAACCGGTCCAAGAAAGCAAGTCGTCGTTTTCTTCAAAGCAAGCTGGAAGTTTTTGTTGGCCAGAAAGCAAAATATTGCTACATCCACTAAGCGTGTCGAATGTTCCGGGCATGTTCCACATTAATCGGTACACACCTTTCACGGCTTCTTTGCATTTCAAAGTTACTTGCGCTAATTCACTCTCGGTTATTCTGGATAGGGAATAGTGTCTTAATATAGTATCCAGTTCAGCTTGTTCTAGTTGCATTTGAGCTGCAATATGCACGCAAACAGTAGGGACTATAGCAACTGTTTTCCCTCTGACCTCATCAAGTGACTTCCACAAGGTATCTGAAGAAAGAGAATTCTGAGGATCATCTCGGTGTTTAAATAGTATTGCTATTTGATGGTCAGCTGTCATTGATTCAGGGGAAGGCATCGAATGAAATAAATGATGGGATACTTCATTCAAACCAGGAAACGAGATTGAGTACAACCTGTCAGAATCAAGATTCTCGAATCTAAAAACACAAGCCTGTCTACCGATAACATTGTATCTAGTCTGTGAAAACGATTTACCACTTAGACTATCATGTAATTCGCAAGTCAGTCTGCAGTTAATATCCATCTCTACCAAGATCACCGCACTGGTATCAGAAACTCTACCAACGATTGGTCCTATGAGAAACCGAGGCCTTTCATCCATTTGGTTTTGAGATACCAATTGCAGCATCCCGGCTACGGACTCATTCGCCTCAATAATGCCATAGTAGACTAAATCCTTCATATTCTCACTGCAAGGAATTATGGTGTGTTGATAAGACACCGTGTCCAGCTGCATTTCGTGGAAGTCGCGAGATTGGAGAGGCATGTCTTCCAAAACAACTTCACCTTGAAGAGTCTCTACAGGGGTACGCTCATATGCTTGGTAGCAACGTGCCATAGGAGGCATTGCTAGTTGAATGATCTCTGCTCGCGGAAACCCATGAGCGCGAATGGCGGTACGTGTACTGTAATCATGAGGTCCCGTGCCTGATACAAACATGACTTGACATTTAGATTTCCAGGCAAATATCATTTTTAACAGTTTAGAGCAATCCTGGCGGTTTTCCATCCAACTTTCTAAACTACTAGTGGCTCCACACCTAATAACAGGTCGATCAGTAGATAGTATTAGTGATTTCAGCTTCGATTGTGAAACGAGTATACTTTTGATGAAGGTCCATTGAGAATCGGATAACAAGCGAGTGTTTCCCGTTTCAAGCACACCGCGGATATTCAACAAGAGAATTCCTACATGATCATTCAATTTATGAAACTGCATCTCGCACTCAATTTTGCCCCCGATAAGTTGATATTCCTCGTTTACCTGTTTCGCCAACTGCAGAAGTCTTGGTGAGTATTGCAATTTGGGTGAATCTCCTGATTTACGAATATCTGCTAGTTTAACATTGTTAAAAGAAGAGTCCCTGGAGGCGGGCATTTCAAGGTCACTCCAACTCATATGGTTGGAGCAGTGCGCGAGTGTCTCTTTTAACCCATTAACATTCCACATCACCCTGTATGCATCACGAAACTCTTCCAACACTCGTTCTTCTATCACTGCCTCATTAGCAGACCCCACTATGGATGATCGGCGAAGTATCATGGCACATCTTTCAAATCTCTTCCGCAGATCTACTTGTCCCCCTAAATGAAGCACCACACTGATATCTCCACCAGCAACTCTCTCGGAAACAGCGTCCCATACAGACACTTCATTATTACTATTTAACTGTGTGTGATGCACCGATGGGTTACCGTAAACTGTAAGCATTCTAACGAATCCTCGTGACTCATGTGTTGAGAAGCTGCCTACTCGCTGCATCATATCTTTCCGACATATTCCTGAAAACACACAATAATATTTAAGTCCAGGATCCAATCCCAAAATTATGAAAGTGTTTGGACGTCGGGTTTCGAATGTTTTAGTTTCATCCCAAATGCATCTTCCAGATGGACACTCCTTATCCACCACACACAGATGACATGTGATACTAGACCTCCTGTCGACCTCTAATAGCACTCTGGCAGTTTTATCCGTTACTTCTCCAACAACAGGGCCTACAATTACTTTAGCTGGTCCCAATAACACTTGTGATCCCATGAAATAGGTCCTATCGTATCTATCAGATTGATGCTCTGCCAGCACTTGAGTCACTGCTTCTACCTCTTGTCGTTGCACCGCATGTATCGAGGTTACTTTGCGCTCCAAATGTCGCAATTCACTCAAGACATTCTCAACAGTGCTAGTACTGTTCCCCATCCAAAACCGTTAAATTGTCATGGTCTACTACATTTGATTGATCACCAATGATGAGTTCAAAGGAAGAGCTGAAGGAGTCATGGGATCAGGCAATGCTGGTGGTACTTGATGAACAGGAAGTATTTCTGAATAGCGAAACTTATAAATCTGAATCGAAGAGTGCCCAGCGGCGGCTTTTGAATGGAATGGTGCGAAAGCAGCTGATGAAGCACAGGTCTCCCAGAGAACCTAAACCGAAAAAACGCAAGACAAATTCTCAACAACCTATGCTGTCTTCGTTCATTACTAAACGTCTGAAAGTGCCTCTTACAGAGCGCATTGTTGATTTGGCGAAAAGCCACGGCCCAAGAATCATCCTTGACATGGCTTATTGCGAGGACATGCCGCTTAAAAGCCGACTTAGCTTGTATGCACAGTTCCAGACCCTGCACGTTCACAACAAGTCAGCAATTCAACCTTGTGAGATAATGATCACCAGCTTTTCTGAAAAATTACGCCAAGAATTCGAATCAGCTCCAAATTTGACCAGCAAATGGATTGCTACTCGGTTCGAGCAAGACTCGTTTGAAAACATCCTACCAAATAAAGAAGATATCGTATACCTTACTGCAGACAGTGATCACGAGTTGAAGTTCTTTGACCCATCGAAAGCATATGTGATTGGTGGCATTGTGGATCGAAACAGCGCTAAAGGAGCAACTTTAAGCAAAGCCGCTCAATTGGGCATCGCTACTGCCAAGCTCCCTTTGGACAGCTACTTCTCTAGTAAGAACCATACCGGAAAAAAAGTTCTAACTGTGAATCAAGTAGCTAGCATCATACTAGATTTCCTTCCAACAAGTAGCTGGACTTACGCATTGGATCGAAACTTGCCCATTCGGGGCAATCAAGATGTCGATCGCGCATTAAGTTGGAGGTTTAAAAATGCAAAGCCAAAATCCTGTGTTGTTGTCGGAGGGACTTCAGGAATCGGTTTTGAATTCGCTCGTCAGTTCCGTCTGAGTGGATGGACCGTTTACATTGTAGGCCGCAACCCATTAAAAACGAAACTCGCCGCAACTGAGCTAAGAAAAATAATACCACTCAACTGTCCGTTGGATCCTGTCGTGGTCGCTATCAATGAAGATTGTAGTACGGAAGTCGGGTCGATGCGGTTACGATCGTCGTTGCTGGCAACAGAAGCAGGAGAGATTGACTCCATCATTTTGTCCAATGGTCTTTTCAAATGGGATGATGAGATACTTGAATCCCCGGAACTGCTCCACCAACAGAATCTCGAGTCGAAGAAACATCTGTTGCTATTTCTGCTCCCTTTACTTCACTCGGCCATCAAAATTAACGACGGAAAATATGTGATACGAGATGGTCAATGTTCAACTCCGAAAGATGTGGTCATCGTTGGATCTGACGCTGGGACTTGTGATTTTTCGACTCGGGTATCTGAAACTGAAGGCGAATCCAAGTATATTGCTTCCATGCAGGCTCTCCGTTCATGGTCTTTGCAATTGAAATCTGATATTGCGAGTACTGGAGTCACTGTGCAGTTGTTGGAGCCACCACTTTTGAAATCGGAAATGGCTAAAAAAGAATTTGAAAGAATTAAAGTTAATTGGGACCTCGTTGAAACCGTTCCCAATTACGTGGCAGGCATTTTAAAATCCTCCGGTTTTCAATTTCTGAAAAGATTATAGAGATAAGAGATTCTTCAGTGCAAAAATTTAGCGATCTTGTCAATTGCCATGTTACCGTACTGTTGAATGGTGGTAGGGTGATTTTTAATTGCCGCAACCGCTCCTATCCTTACTTGGTCCACAATGCCTCTGACGGTTTCTCTTCCACTGTTGGCGCATAGGTTCGCAACTAACCCACATCCTAGGAGCTGCAACTCAGCATTCAATGGATTTTTAGCCATTTCTAAAGTAACCACTTTTAAAACTCCATACTCAATAAGGACCTTGGAATTTCCCAATGCAAGATTTTGAAGTACCGCAATTGTCATATTTCTTAGATCCTTGCAGGCCACTCGCGGCATCATGTCGACCAATTCATGATGGGCGTTATACTCGACCAGCTGATCGGCTATGTAGTAATTGGCACTCAGGTTCCAAAGAGCAGCACATGCACTTCGTTCAAGTACGACATCCTGCTTGTGGGTTCTTATGGCTTTTAGAATAGCGTCAACAGTGCCTTGTTCCACCAGTTTTTCGATTGTACTAGAAGTATATCCACCGTGACTTGCAATTCCATCCGTCAATTCCAATCCTCCATTTCGTACGAGTGTCTTCAAGCCGCGATCGCTTCTTGGTCTGGCGCCTCCAGGAATGTTGAAACATTGGATGTCAGGTTCATTAGTAAGTTGCAACCTGCACGCTGAAGACCAATATCATCGATATGCGTGCTCATCGCTTCTATGATACTGAATCCAGCGATATCTACCACTGTTAAAATATTACTGTGGCGTCGGATTAGTTGGTCCAATACGCAGATTGCTCCCTGTTGAACCCATTTGATCTTTCGATGATTCTCCATTGTCGCATTCAATAGCTTCACAACTCCAGATAAACCCTCTGGTTCTTGCTCCAATATATCAAGCGTGGTGCGAAGGCTTTTACGACTGTGCATGAAACTTCGCAAAGCAAAACAACCTCGAATTTGTAAAAGTTCTTCTTGTGGAAATTGTATCATGGCTCCAACAACATATTGATAAGCACCTTGCTCGAGCAGTTTATATTTGAAACTGGCACGAGTTGAGACTATATTTAGTGCTTGAATGGCCTGAGATTGAAGCAGCACGTTGAATTGGTGTGCATTCATCGCATTTAGTATATGGTAAGGTGCGCTTATCAGAGCTGATTTCAGTTCCTTATTCCTTGCGAGATGTTTCAGAACTGAGATGCCGTGTTTCTGTACGAACTCGTCTTGGAGGTTGGTCTCCATTGCTCGGAAAACTGATACGTGAATGTCATCAAGAGATTCTTTGCATACAATATGAGCAAAGAATTGAATGGTGTCACTGGTCAACACCCATAACGTCGCAATGGCACTTCGTTGTACTTCACAGCTTGTATTGAAACTTCTCATTGCTTGTACAATCACTTGCACTGTTTCCTGCGTCATGAATGTGCGTCTGATATCTTCATCTATTGCCAGATGTTTTAGAAGGCCACAGCCCTTCATCTGGATACCTTCATTTTGTTGGTGGAGCTGCATCGTCTTGTAGATTGTTGGAACCATTCCCAGGGACACAAATACTTCAGCTGTAAAGCCGTTGTTATATATTACTCTCAAGAAGACTCCTAGGGCTTTGTGTTGAATGATTTCATGATGTGAATGGCGCTTCATGCAGTCTAAGATAGTGATGACTATGTCGGTCATCTTTTCTTGCATGATATTTACCAGACCTTCCATTGCGCCTATTGCAACCGACATCAAATCTATGTCGTCGATGGAAGCATTTAATGAATCTCCAATACCAGACATTATGCTTTCATTGATCGATTGATTGCGTTGCAACGCTGGTTCAGTGTGGGGACCAGGTCCAAATGAACGGTAAATGTAATTCAACACTGCGTAAACTGCTAGTTGGACTTGTTTTCGATGCATATTGATACGACTGACAAGTACAATAATTACATCAGGACAGATTTCAAACATTCTTTCGGTCACTTGTTTCGCATCATGTAGCTGCACCAGTTGTCGGAGTAGTACCAGTACCTGCTCCAACAGATCAGTGTTGCTCAATAATTTGCTCGATCGCAAGATTGCAATTAATGGGAACAACAGCATTTTCTTCTCAGAGGTCAGCAGCAGAAAAAGTTTCGATCCATTGAAACGGCGAATACACATTGTCAAGATGTCTGGATCGCAAACAGTACTTCCCTGTTCAATTATCGATGCAATGTCGTAGAAGCTTTGCAATACACAGGAGGTTAACTCTTGATTCGTTCCTTTGCTAGTCCCATTGGCATACTTCGTAATCGTATTCAGGATCCGTTTTACTCTATCCTCCACTCTGCAACCATTCCGATTGAAATGCGATGACATCGATTCACTTTTGTGAAGAATGGCGTTTGTTTTATTGAATTGTGTCTCCGACATTGATTCAGATACGTTTACCAATGAAGAATCTTTGTTCCTAACTCCAAAACGAGGATGGAATGTGCTACCGAATGCTTGGATCTCTGGAATGAGGTGATCTAGTGAACTCGTTGAAGTTGTCATGAACGTATCAATGTCGTAGGAAAGGTCATCGCATGCTGAATTCCAAATGCTGTTAGACTGATCTCCCAATGGTCCCTGGTTGAATAAATTGCAGGGCGGCGAGTTCTCGTCAATCAGGTCGACTGTCTTTCATTGATCCGTCTTGCTTCTCCTCTCCATTATAAAGGGAACTTTTTGACAGTTATTGTATTTGAATTTTTTTAAAATTATATATGCATTCGAAGGGATACACTAGCAAATCGAATCTATTTTTTCAATTTAACGACTACCGGGAACCCTTATTAGTATTCCTACAATTGCCATCCTATTTGTTCTCCAGTAAGAATAAGCGTTTTAAACGACTCCATTTACAGCGAACGTACTTCCGAACAAGTTCCACTATGTCCGACTGGCCCCCGGGACACATCGATATTTGAATTTTATCAACGATTAGTCTTGCAGCATACAACTTCAATTGCTCCGCCAGAAAGGAACTCGGAAGTAATGCAATCTGATCATGAGCATATTTAATCAATACAAAGTAGAAACTTGAATGCTCATGAATTTCGTAACTACTTGTAAGCTCACGTTACAAGTGATAAAAGTTTCAAAAAATTTCAATATGTACATGTTTTACACTGATCAATAATTATTTGTAAGCTCTTCAATATATTAAAAGAATCGCTTTGCTTATTCATCCGATGAGTGATTTCCTATCATGTGCAGAGAATGGCTCATGGATATGTATCTTGTTTCCACGAGCATTCACACCTTCCATGCGGTGTCTCATGACGTTATAGAATCGAGTATGCGACTTTAACTCGAGTGCTTCCTTACTATTTGGGGCTATTTAAACCTTATTATATCTTCAAGATCAGACTGATCAGTTCCACTATATCCATTATTTGTTGGAGTTTACCCAAGCGCATTCATGGAATACTACCAATGGTTTTTAATGATAGATCATTAATATTTTCGCGTAAATATACATAAAACGAAGAACCCTTTACGTCGGGTAATCAACCAAACCAAAGCCTTGTTGAATTCCATTTAATTTTGAATACCTAAATTCAAGATAGGTCCAAGCAGTTTATACAACATCGAGAATGAAAGAGTTCAAACTTGTTCAAAAAAGATATTTGCGATGCTAGGACATCGACGAAGCGGCGCCTGTAAGATTCAAATGATCATGCTTGCAAACACGAGCTTGGTCCTACAGACTGTATTCATTCTATTTAACATGCGAAGGAAGACCTGTCTTCACAAATAAATTTGAATGAGTTGGACCTAAGACAACTTTTTTCCAAAATCTTCAAAATCTGGCGTGTGCACTAATAAATATCATGTTCCTGGAACTTCTCAACTCCTTATCCACTATACTTTCTTCTCCAAGATCATTATTATTGAAACAAAATTAAAATAGCTTGACGATACGTGTATATTTGAATACTAGCAATGACAAGAAGAGCTATTCTCGTTCAACGATACGAATCGGAGTTCACGAAGCAAGTAGATCAAGTTGTAGAAGGCACAGGCGATGTTATACAGTTTTTAGCAGCGGCCTACGCTTTGGTCTTTGCAACTACTGTAGGTGACAAGTTTTTACCAATGACGCAATTTTTGGATAACGGGTATCTCAAAAAGATAGATTAATTTAAATACCATATTATTATAAAATGAAAAGCAGGAAACGGCTTCGTTCGCTTCAACTCCTTTTGAACATTCTAAGAGCTCTTATAGAATCCAGTCCGTTAATATAAACTAATTGGATTATCAATGCTTCAATCATAACGTTTCCTTGAATGCTCCAACTCCTACATGCGCCAGGTGGCTTTTGCTTAGAATTAGGTATACACCAAGACAAAATATTTGTTTTAACTAGTTAGTTCGAGCGATTGTAGATGAATAAGAGCTTTGAGCATTAATAATAAAATCATATCGAGGATATTCTATTACAGGTCAAAGTCTGACACCAAATGAAGACTACAAGTTACTTTTCGTCTGCGTATCTATCTGGTATGTAGATCCATCAAGTTCGTTTATAGGTCAAAATACATCGATTTTATCTTACACATAATTTTTTTAACATTTGAATTGAATTAAATAGCGAATCGCGGTTCAAGAAAGCGACATATTGTTGACAATGGCAAGACGGGTCCATTGTTCCAAATTATCTGCTTGCGGTAGAACCCAGAATAAATAACTGAGCCCTAAACATAGGAGTATCGACGCAGTAATGCTCAAGCAAAGATCAAATAAAAAGGCTTTGCAAAATTTCACCGGCGAGCGAAAATAGATAAACACATATTCTAAAAAGGTTCTCGCAGGTGGAATTTCACTTGACATTGAGCTCCCCGAGATATGATCATGATCAAGGTCTAAAAAACTCTGCAATTTTCGAATGGCAGGTGCGCCCTTGGTTTTGAAGCAATGCACATTTCGTGCCTTGCCGATTGATTTAAGGGTCGGACTTGAATTCCTTGAAGTTGCCAGTTTTTCAGGGGTTTTATAATCGACAGGGAACTCATCAGCCATGTTCTTATTCATAACTTCAGCATCTTTCCATTTTGATGTTTGCCTCTTTGTTTTATTCTTTCTCCTTTTTGTTCCGGATTCAATTCGAACTTTCGAAGGAGCAACACCAGAGGTCATTGACGAATAACTTGTAACTGGAGAAGTGTGGAAGGGAAATGATTGCTGGAATTCTAAATCAGCAGAAAATTTTGATCCGCCGAAATTGTCCATCACTTTGATGCAGCTCTCTCGATCGTCAATACTGAATGAAAATACACCAAAACTATGTTGGCGAGATAACCTGGGAATTCTGGTATTCGAAGCATGGGTGGTTCGACAGCTAATATCAGCATGATCATCATGTTCATCGAATATTCCCGCTGGCAAGAAATACATGCGGCTTTTGTTCTTGAACCAACAACAACAACTTCCCTCGAAACCAATAATTGGATACGAAATTGGAAATGGCTCGATAAGCTTCTTTCTAGTCATCCGTCACTATTGTTTACTGTACGAGATTTATTTTGCACTCAGGGACGAAGAATGAATATTTTATGAACCAGGTGTGCACTCTTTAATAAAATTATACGTGTAGTACTGTCAGATGGTGGAGAGGGCCTTTAGTGCGAAGAATGCAGCTTATAAATCACTGATATCTCTGCTTCTACTTGTTCCTGCGGTGTTTGCTTTGATTATCTTGATTAAAACTGAGAAAGCGATTGGGTTCGATTGTACAAGTTGCCGCGAAGATGCGTACAATGGAGACGTTTGTACGACGAGTGCCAGTCCGTGGTCTTACAATATATGTGTGTTCAAGATAACTTGTATGATCACTTCTTTTGTACTGCTGTTACCTTTCCTTTTCGAAACTGTTGGAATGGGACTTATTCTAGCTGATTGCCTGACAGAGCCCCATGACACGGTGCCTACAATTAGATTTCTGGATTCAAATTATCTCGAGTACGATCTAGTGAATGACAAGCATAATGAAATGCGAGGCCTCTTTTCTTCTAATCTGATCCGTCGCTCGGGTTACTTCTTCGTTGCGACGTTTTTGTTGTTGGCCGCTCCTATTCAGCACATCATCGAAGAGAAATCAATGAGCTCCATCGGTAGAGCTACCAAAGGATATGCTGGTTTCTTGCCTGATCTGGTTCTTACTGTTATATTGTTTCCCTTATCAGCTTATGTTATTCTTTCATCTCAAACAGTAGCCGAAACGGTGAGTACAGACAATAAAAATTATAGGAAGGTAACTGAATCCTTATTATAGCTTGTTAATTTAGTAGCGGTGCAAATCTTTGCTCAATTGGATGATGTCCTTGTCAGGATGGTTCTTCAACCAGCTAAATCGACAGGGGCAATTTTAGATATATATTGTACGTCGGACACAGATAGCAACAAAGAGATAGCTCCAGCAAGTAACCATTTCTAAAATGAAATTCATACTACATACATCTTTTCTCGATACATGGCACGACACATCGGGCACTTGTCGGCCTTGTCGATGTTGAATCTCTCGAAAGAGTTGATACATGTATCGTGAAACACATGAGAGCAATCCAAAATTATAACACGTCGCTGGTTCGATTCTTCTCTATCTGGTTCCAAATTAACAGTGGTACAATCAGATATTGATATGTTGCACATGCAAATAGGGCATTCGCAATCATCTCGCTTCTTCACCTTTTGGAATATCGCACTCCAATCGTCACTTGTTAAACAGTCTTTCTTCCCAAATACTTGATGCGACAAAAGCAGTGAATTATCGATGTCCCGAAACAGTTTTTCCAATGAATCTTCCTCGGCGGAAATGGTTTTGACTAATCTATCGGTAACAGCGTTGAGTTGCTTAGCGAAGAAAACCTTCCTGAGAGCAGGATTTCCGAATCCGAATTTATAGTGTTCTTTTATATTTTGGTGAAAACGAATCCGTTCTCTATACCCCCTAAAACACCGTTGAATACGAAGGGCATTGGTGTCACGATAAGCTTCTGTACCCTGAGATATAATTCGTTTTTGATAGTTCCTCCTCCTGCACAATGGACAACTTCTCTCTTTGCTCCTCACGAATCGCTCAAAGGCTTCCAAACACTCTTTATGAAACACATGAGAACAAGACAAGATTAGCTGCATGTCTGTACCAAACTCTTGCTGACAGATAGGACAAGGCTCATAAGAATCTTTTCGACGTGCACATCGCGTTTCCAACTCACCCCATTCTGCCTCTGATAAACACTGCGGAGGACCAGGAACAATACCTAATTTCTGAGCCAAAGTAGATTTACTGGATTCCTTCTGCTGGACGAATTTTGAGCTACCGCATGCACCACATCTCCTTCCGCCGTCGCGATTGAATAATGTGCAGTTATCACATGTCCAAGCATCCACTGCTGTCTCGTCCGAATTGTTAGATGTTTTATTCAAAGATAGTTTGGACGGGTTGCAGCGTCTCATATGCAGGTCCAGCTTTAAACTCCGGGAGAAATGGTCTTGCAAGGCTGCAGCATGCAATGTATTACTTCTTCGAGAAGCACGTTCTTGCAAAGCTGCATCCTGAAGTGTATTGCTTCTTCGAGATGAACGCTCTTGCAAAGCTGTATCGTGTATAGTGATTCTTCTTCGAGATGCTGCTTTTTTACTTCGAAGTGACGTCAAGGACATCAATGCCGTTATATGGTCTACCTTCAAACTCAAATTTCAAAAATGCTTTATTACTCATTTTTATTAGTCGAAAACGGAGGGGTTAAATTTCAAATCAGGCGATAGTATCAAATTGCTAAGTCTCGAAACTTCTTTGTGCAGTGCAAGCAGGCGCGATTTTCTATCTTCCCGGATCTCTTCGTCGAGGTTGGCTCGGTGCATATTCTCATCCGCGAAACCCGGTTTTTCATGGGTACTCGATGCGAACAATAGTTTAGCGGATTCAAAAGAGATAAAACAATCATCTTTTAAAACTTTGGGTTCATCTTCATCATCACTGAGACAGTCTTCTTCTAAAGGGCCTTCGAGCAATGTATGTCTCTCGTGAACAATGTTTCCATACGTCCGAAACCTATCAGATATAGTTGGCTCCAGACCTAATGCTCTGATGGTGCACACGCCCATGAGATTTCTGCTTTCGGAATCAACTGTTTGTGGCAATGAAATATCAACAACCGTCGGACGCAAAGCATGTTGCACGTGGAATTCGTTGATGCTTTCGATGCGAGCAAAAACTCTGAAGCTAGGATCAGGAAGGAAATCGTCTAATCGTGGTTCGTTATTGGGCTTTATTAACTTTGGATGCAACGGTAAAACCGCAGGAAGGGATGAACTTGATTTATATGGTCTCCAAAATGATTGCGTATTTACTCCTGTGCGAAAGTCTGTGTCTGTTAGTAGTGGCACGTGCCTTGACACGATCGGTGCTGGCAGAGGTTCGTATCCACATAGTTTAAATTCTTCTGCAGACTTCAGTTTGAACAGCGTGAGATCATTAAATCCCTTGGTGATGGTGGATGGAACAGGTTTTGCATCAAGCAGTGCAGAGTTGTCTTCTTGAGGGAATGATACCAAGTGAAGATCTTTCACGTCTGAGAGACAAGACGAGGCTACTGTTTGTATCGGATCCGGAATTATAGCATTAACGGTTTCAACATCAGCAGTTAATAACTTTCTTCTTCCGCATTTGCTCAACAGATATTCTTTATACTTGACCCACTCTTGTGATACTGGTTGAGATTCTACTACTGCAAAAGAAGCAATTCTGTTGTCTTCATTGACGATGGCCTGAACTTGCTTTACAGTTCTAGCTCCTTGAAGTTTGGCCCAAATTGCTTTCAGTCGTCGCTGAGCTCTACACCTAACCAAGACGGTGCTAATGCAATTGCGAAATCTTTGTAAGACATTTTTCCTCATCTCCCACAAATTATTGCGATATGGATTGAAATCAGGTTCTATGCAGTTCTCTGCAGCCAATACAGGTGCTTGGATTCGGTGATTGTTGTCTATTACAAGATTCGTCCAGTTCTGCCGTTGAACTCTGCGCTTAGATGCTCGAAATTGTTTCTCGTTTTCTTTTCTGGCTTTTTCAACCTGGTTCAGTTGGTCAGGTGTCATTTCCGGAGGACCTACGAAAACGTATTGAGTAGCAAACTCTCTAGACCTTTCTTCGGCGTCGATATCACTCATCTGTTGCAAGAATGATATCTCCTTAACTTGCTTAGTGACGTTTTTATCACTACAAAATGCATCATCAGCTGCTATCTTGTCAACTGGGTCGTATCGTACTTCTTCCACTTTCTTCTCTTTCTCACGTTTCGCCCTCGTTTTTTCAATGGCTTTCCGAAAAGCTTTGGGTTTTAACCTCCCAGTTTGCTGGGTCAATAAATAGTTTGTAGATTGCATCGAGTTTAAGTTGCTCGGTATCTCTAGCCCGTCAATAAACTGATTCTTCAATAAGATATCGGGCTCGCTTTTGAAATGTATTTCGTCTTCAAGCAAGACCACTGATCCAGGATCGACTACTGCTCCTGCGCCTATTCCTCGCACATGAACTGGCGCGTGTTTCCCATATGATTCAAACGGAATACGTTCGATATGCTTTTTCTCAGGATGAGCCTCCATTTTCCTTGTAAACTCTTCTTGATGCCTTTCTATTTCTGCCTGACGAATTTTTCCCGGCAGTGCATTTCCATATACAGTGCAGACAATGGATTCACTACTAGATACAACTAAACGAAAGGAGCAAGAACAGACCTTGAAGCTCTTGGGCACAAAAGTCACGTTCACAGCAACAAAGCCATTTGGAGGGATAGTTCCCGACAACGGCCAGATTTTAAATTCACTTGCTGCATAAATCTTTTGAATTTCAAAATCAAAAGCCATATCGATATCGCATCTCAAACGAAACTGCTTGGTGTATTCCTGGGTTAAGGAACAGGTGCCAAAGTCGATTTGTCTCGGAAAATCAATTTTACCCATGCTTGGATATGCTCCAAGTTTGATAATTAAATTTTCATCCCCCTCACATTGAACTCTGACTGTGTCCTCGTACGATGTCCATTCGTCCGCTTTGAAGGATACATGAACTGTCTCAGACATGCCAGGCGGAATACTTCCCATTTTGTTGAATGCAGTTTGAAAATGCTTGCTCTTAGCACCGAAAATATGAATTCTGCGTGGTCGGTCACTAGTGTTTAAAATTTTAAAGCTGGCCTTTTGGGTTTTACCTGGACGGAATTGGGTGAAATGGATTTGCGGCGGAATCACCACAAGTGTTGAGTTTGAATGCGATTTTGAAAATATCTCGTTTCTCTCAATACTTGTGGTTGCATCTGTCACTTTCCTTTCTGGGAAATCAATTGGAGTTTCTGGCACCTCCATCACGAAATCAAATCACCAAGATAAGTAACGGAAAATTTGTTTGGGTACAAATTGTAATACTTGTATTAAAACGTGCTCAACGGCTCTTCGAGAGCATGTCTTCGAGTGACGTGCACAATAAAAAACTCTCCAGAAGAAAATTATGTAAACAGCAAGCAGAGAAACTAGCTGGAGAATTAGTGCCACTGATTGCCAGTACTTTGGATTCAAAAAATCAAATTCGAACAAGATCAGGAATAGATGGTTCGGGTACCTATATAGGGCCTGCCTGGTACGATCTTCCAATAGTCTCCCCTAGACCTTATTCTGCACCTAATTTTGAATCTTTTCGAAATTTACAACCTTCAAGTTTACCACGAAATGGCATGTCTGATACGAAGCGTTTCGAAAATATTCCAGTCTGGATGGATTTTCAAAAAGAAGAACAATACATAAAGTCTCTACCTCATATGGCACCAAAGTTATTTTCTCCTGCAAAACAAAATGTGGAGATTCCACCAAAATTAGATATTGACACAGAAAGTGCACCAGTGATTGACACAGAAAGTACATCTGTATTAGATAGCATGCTTGAGAACGATGATAGTATGGCACCTCTCGATTTAAGACCGTTGAGAGTAATGAAAGTCAGAGCAAAGAAACTGGAGACACAAGTAAACTCTCGAATTGAAAACCAAGTAGGAATTCAACATCTTAAACATATTCAAGCTGAAGACTATCATCTACCCCGTAATGTAGAGTTTAAACTGGCAAAAAACGCTTCTGAACAGGCTCAAAATACAGCTATTTACCGCAATTGGCCAAGAATAAAAAAAGCATTCGAAGTGCAAGGGTGTGTACTTTCAATACCCGAATTAAGAACTGCTCTAGG
>Ga0105053_10001667_pt1 | contig 35336 bp, 25 predicted proteins | sample BON01_FD_78093 | JGI IMG/M metagenome (GOLD analysis project Ga0105053, IMG submission 78093) | Freshwater microbial communities from Lake Bonney liftoff mats and glacier meltwater in Antarctica - BON-01 | ecosystem: Environmental > Aquatic > Freshwater > Ice > Glacier meltwater | place: Lake... | reverse complement strand
CCAGTATTACCTAACGAACCAGTGAAACCGACATTGCCCTTTGATCCAGTAAATCCTGAAGGTCCTGTAACAGTTGAAGCAGACCCGGTGAATCCGAGATCACCTTGAGTACCAGTATTACCTAACGAACCAGTAAATCCCGCTGTTCCTTGTGGTCCAGTATTACCTAACGAACCGGTAAAACCAGTTGTTCCTTGAGAACCCATTACAGTCGATGCCGATCCAACAAATCCAGTATCTCCTTTAGAGCCTGTAAATCCGAGATCACCCTTAGATCCAGTAAATCCTAAAGATCCAGTAAATCCAAGATCACCCTTTGAGCCAGTATTACCTAACGAACCACTATATCCAATATTTCCCTGAGGTCCGAGATCACCCTTAGATCCAGTAAATCCGGCAGTGCCTTGTATACCAGCGCTGCCTTCTGATCCACTATATCCAAGATCACCTTTAGAACCAATGAAACCAATAGGACCCTGTGGTCCGGCATCACCCTTTGATCCAGTGAAACCAACATCTCCCTGAGACCCGGCGAAACCTCTTATCGCTGGAATAACGTTTACAGCTATGTTGTCGTTTATAATTTTAAATTCTGTATTGCCTCCCGCATTTGGAACATGAGCAGATACTGACATCTCATAGCTATTATTTGTGCTATGTATTATAGTTTGCGCCGGGCCATATGACGTTATAACTTCTATATTTAGTTTATATGTCATTGACGATGCTCACCGGGATTGTGTTTCTTAAAAATACAGTCTCGTCTGTGTTCGACGACTTTATTACTAGGACATATCCTATTGCTCTAGAATCTAACTGAGATGTTTGTGCACCATCAAGTTCTACCAAATATCCAGTTCCAGCTGGCGTTGCTATAATTGAAAATGCTGAAGGACCTGTTACAGTATTCAGTCTTAATTCTACTATGCTAGACCAATCGCCATCATTTAAATCAACAGTAATGTCATTGTTAGTTACTCCAATGACAAAACTTATAGGCAAGCCCTTAACAATTTTTATGGTGGTCATTTAAATACTCCGGCAATTTATTGTAATCTCATTATATTTATAAAGATTCATTATATATAATACATGAGATGGTTGACATTCTTTTCGAATAGTATATAAAAGTCATATCAATAATTGGCTTGAGCTTACACTGATTCATAATATTAAATAACGGAGAGCAATTTGAATAAATTATGTATAATTGACACTATTGGTTTATGCTTTGATGGAAGTACACTCGAAAAACGCGGACTTGGTGGTTCTGAATCTGCAGTCATTTTGATGGCTAGAGAACTTGTAAAAATTGGTTTTGGTGTAACCGTTTATAATGATTGTAATCATGACGATGCTGAACCCGGAACATATGGTGGCGTTGAATATAGACCACTATCATATTTAACAAATCCACAAGAAGTTTACGATATTGCAATATCAGTTAGAACAGTATCACCCTTCGTGCCAGATGATCTTCATTGGCAATTAAAAAATAATCAAAATTTTCCAGATTTCGCTCACGTTCAAAAGACCAAACATAAGGTTCTTTGGATGCATGATACGTTCTGCGATGGTGACCATTTGATAGAAGAAGCAGTTAATCGTGGGTTCATTGATGAAATCTTTACACTGTCAGACTTTCACACTTCATACGTTTTAAATTGTGATCATGGTGCTAAAAGAAATTTTGAAGTTCTAAAAAACAAAACATTCAAAACTCGTAATGGTATTACATTATACAATGATTTTGTTGATATATCAAAGAAAGATAAAAATCTTTTCGTCTATAATGCGTCTGTTACAAAGGGAATGATTCCATTATTAGAAGACATTTGGCCCGAAATAAAGCAACAGATACCAGATGCCAAATTGACCATCATAGGTGGTTTCTATAAATTTAGAGATGATTCGGAACCAGATGAACAAGAGAAGAAGCATGTCGAGTTGTACAATACTCACAGTGGTAAACTTGATGTTAACTTTACTGGCATAATAACTCAGAAAAATATAGCTGAAATATTATCTAAAGCATCGTATATGCTCTATCCTGGAGCATTTCCTGAAACATTCGGAATATCCACTTTAGAAGCTCTCGCATACAATACTCCACCAGTGACATGTCAATTTGGTGGAGTTGAAGAAGTTGCAATAGATATAGCATCATACAAAATTAGATATGCCATTGAGCCAAATTCATTATTTCCAAATATTAACAAATCTTGGCAAGTATCTGAATTTGTAAGAATGACTGTAAATGCATATAATAATCCATATCTTCACCAACAAAAAATGTATGCTTGTAATCAAGTAAAAGATATTTGTACATGGGACACAGTTGCTTTACAGTGGAAGCAACATTTCTATAAAGTTCTTAATCAGTACTTACCGATTGAAGATTATCATAAAGTCAAAAAGATAAATGCTAAAGTTGCTAAAGTATTTGGTGGTCGATTTATAAATCCTGAAGATGCTTGCGAAGTAAAAATTACACCATACAATCAAATTAATATCATTACTCCGGTATATAATGCAGAAAAGTACATCAATGACTGCATTAAATCCGTAGCACAACAGGATTACACAAACTATAGAATGTACATCATAGATGACAATTCAACAGATCTTACTAAACAAGTAATATATGACGCATTAGATCAGTTAGATAGCGATCTTAGATCTAAATTTACTGTAATAGAAAACAAAGAGAATGTTGGAGCTCTACAAAATCAAATAGATGCTATTAGAAATTGTGGTGATGATATCATCATGCTTTTGGATGGTGATGATTCTCTAGTAAATGATCCAACCATATTTGATTATTACAATAACTTATACAACGATGGCGCTGAATTTACATACGGATCATGTTGGTCTTTGGCTGACAATATTCCTCTAATTGCTCAACCGTATCCACCTGAAGTCAAAGAAACCAAATCTTATAGAGATCATAAGTTTAATTGGAATATGCCATACACCCATCTTAGAACATTTAGAGGATCAATGTTCCATAGTCATGACTATAATTTAGGTCTATCAGCATTCAAAGATGAAAATGGAAACTGGTTGCGAGCCGGTGGTGATACATCATTGTTTTATGCTATGATAGAGATGGCAAGTCCTGAAAATCTTATATGTGTTCCTCACATCATAGTGAATTATAATGATTTGAATCCACTTAACGATTATAAAATTAACGGCGATGAGCAAACTAAAAATGCAAATACTGTTATTAAAAATGAGAACAAAGAAGTGAAAAAGAAAATATTAGTTGGAATTCCAACAGCAAAATACATCGAGCCAGAAACATTTAAATCGATTTATAATATGACAGTCCCAGATGGATATGAAACAGAATTTCAATATTTTTACGGATATCAAATAGATCAAGTTAGAAATCTAATGGCCGACTGGGCAAAGAAGTATGATTACATATTATTTGTAGATTCTGATATTTCATTTGATAAGGACAGTTTAGTTAAATTGATTAGTGCTGATAAAGATATTGTGTGTGGTGTCTACCGTCAAAGATTAGACAATGATTGCATTGAAATTTATGATTTTAATAATAAGAGAATAAAATATTCAGACATCAAAACTAACTACATGATCGAAATTGGTGCGTGTGGTATGGGATGTACTCTAATAAAATCAGATGTTATTAGAAAGATGGAATATCCACACTTCGTTTATAAATCAGCATTGAGTCATGAAAACACATTTAGCGAAGATGTATATTTCTGTAATAAAGCTAGAGATGCGGGAGCTGAAATATATTGCATCCCATCAATTAAATGTAATCATCACGGTGAACGTGTATTCAGTATAGATGATATTGATGTTGAACCGACGACTGTTGTTGGGTCGATTCAAAAAAGATTACAAGAATTACACGATCAGTCTCTTTTGCCTGAAGACCATGTAAAGTATCTTAACACCTTAGAAGAAAATGAAGGCATAAGTGCCAGATATAAAAACAAACCAGTCATATATGACATTGGCTCTTGTGTACTTCATTGGACAAATAGAGCTAAAGAAGTTTGGCCCGATGGAAAATTTGTGCTATTTGAAGCTATGGATGAAGTAGAATTCTTGTATAGTGGATATGATTATAGTCTTGGTGTACTAACTGATGAAGATAATAAATCTCTCACTTTCAATCAGAGCCTTGAACACCCGGGTGGCAATTCATATTACAATGAAAATGTCGTATTGAACCCGATGGCTGCAGAAATTTGGACTGAGGAAAATAGAGTAGAAAAGATGGGTATGACTCTAGATACTATTATTTCTAAAAATAACTTCCCACTTCCGAATATCATTAAAATGGATGTTCAGGGCGCTGAGTTGGATATTTTAAAAGGCGCAAAGAAAGCAATTCAACATGCCGATTATCTCATATTGGAACTGCAACACGTAGATTATAATGTTGGAGCACCTAAAGAAAAAGACGTTATTAAATTCGTTGAGAGTGTAGGATTTGAAATATTAGAAAAAGAATTTAGTAAAAGTGTATTAGGAGTAGATTCTGATTGGTGCTTCTATAGACCGTATAATCCATAGGAGATTATTTTCGAGAAGGTTCTAGTAGATAAATTTAACTTTAAATCTATTTTCGTTATGACCCTGTAGAGGCTCTTTTTGATAAAGAGCCTCTATTTTTTCGCCAATTTTCTGGACTTTAACTCTAAAAACTATCGTAGAAGCTATCATTTTGTTACTTGTCCAGTAACGGTAACAATACCTTCTAATATACGAGATACAGTATTTCCACTGGTCAATTCAACATCATAGATATATCTACCACTTTCTATTAGTCCAGTTTGAGTAGCAGTCATAGATACAACCACGGCACTAGCCCCTTCATCTACACTCACAGTAAATGTGTGTGCATTTGCCGAAGTGTGATGCTTGCGCATCTTTGACTGGCCGGTAAATCCAGTTAAACTGATTAAATTTTCAGAAGAATCTTCCAATACAAATCTCGTTTCGAAAGTGCTTCCTTGATCTATTATCAGATTTGCCTTCGTTGCCATTATTTGTCTTCCATAGAGATGAATAGATATACTCCACCAGCAGATACAACAATTACAAAAAGAATTATTAATAAATCGGACATTTTGTGTTTCCTTCGTTTATATTTATTCTATTGCATTTTTATATAAACAGTATCTTTTACAACGTTTTTATGATATAATAAACACATAATAAAAAGGAATTATGTATGTTTAAATTGGTTTTAGCCACTGCTCTTACAATATCAGCTCCTGCATATGCTGAGATTCCAACGTTAGTAGAAACAATCCAGCATGAAGTAAATTCTACTATTAAATACAAATTTGAAAAACCCAATAGAGACTTTTGGAAAATTCCTACTACCACTGGTGATTGTGAAGATTTTGCTTTACTTAAACGACAACTTCTAATTAATGTTGGTTGGGATGAGAGCGATCTTAAAATTATATTACTCATTGAAACGAATGATTCAACAGAGAAAAAGGTAAATGTCGGACATGTTGTCCTTTATATTGAAAGCTTAGATGTAATTTTAGATATGCCAAATATTAAAACCCCTAATGTTACAGTCCCTTTAGTGATTTCTACCAATTATTATGCAACAGAAAATTATCGTTATTTGTGTACTATCGGTGATATTTCTGATAAGCGGTTTACAAACGTTTCTGACAGATGCGATAAAACGTCGTTTCGCAGAAGATAGAAAACTAGAACGCAATTAGAAGATTGACCCATTGAATGTTATTCATAATTTGTGTATCCTTTTCACTTATAATGCTAATTTTACCGGTGTTATTGCGAGCTTTAAACATCTTATAGACGGCTGATCCTATAAATGTTTCTATCTGGTATTGTGTAATTCCGAGTGTTCCGTAAAATTTTGAAATCGCCGTTCTATTTTCTTCAGAATATAACCAATTTCTATTACCATCAAGTTTCGATGAAAGCGAATATCTAGGTATAAAGATATTATTATGTATTGTGCCAGCTATAAACTGCAATTCATTTTTGTCAGATGTTCCTATGAACATAAGAAAATTTGGAGAATCTAAATTTGCGAGTATCTGATTCTTAAATGTTGTCTTTTTTTCGTCGTCTGACATATTAGGAGCCCAAGCGGCACTTGCATCAAGTACATCTTTAGAATTATCAAATAGTGTTTCATAATCAAATTCATCGAATGATTTGATTGTTTTATATTCTATGGTCATTTTAAGTTTATTCTCTTCTTTGCCAATATATTTATAAGAACATCAAGCCAACCTTCACCAGATGTATCGTGCGGATTATTATGATGCCACTTGTGCATATGTTCTCCACCACTCAAAATCCCATACCAAAATCCCATATTTTTAGGGCCGGTTTCATCATGGTTTAGAGTCGAAAGAGCTGCAGACCATATTGACAAAGTAAATGGTATAAAGTAACCAAATAAGAATATTTGTGGCGAAATTAAAAATAGAAGAGCAGGAAGTGTAATCATAATCCAAAAATGTTCATAATATAAATTAGATATTTTGTTTCGTCTTAATCTCACTACGGTTCTTATGTCGCCGGCTTCAGGCCCAGAATTGTTCCACAGAATTGGAAATAGAGTTTTCCAACCAAGATGTTTAGAAGAGTGAGGGTCATCCACCGTGTCAGCATATTTGTGATGAGTGATATGCTGGGCACAAAATTCGACAGGTGAAGTAAATGTGCCATAAAAACCTAAACTAGTCCCAATAAACTCTACTACAGGATGCATCTTGTGTGTTCCATGAGCATGAATTCTATGATACGTAATTACACCACCGACTGTCCTCATAAGAAACAACATCAAAATTGTTAACAATATTAGTGGCACAGTAGCGTAAGTTATCAGAGCCCATATCGTAACAAGTGGACCCAATATTTGCATTACTGTTAGCGCATATCTTCTATCAAACTTTTTCACTATATGATTCTATTTCTTTTTGTATTGTGTTATGGCATATGTGTGAATCTAGTAATGGTGTGTTAGTTTTTAAATCACCATAATACTCTTCATACCATATCACCTTCGGAGAATATTTTTCTATGTAAGCTTTAATTACTATTTCGTCATACCTCATAATTTTAAGGTGATGTATTATCATGCTACCCTTCATTTTAGGGTACATTTTTATTAAAAAATTGGCAAATGATCTATATGCATTCTTCATATTTTTTCTAATAATAATACTATGACATTGTGGTAAGAGTAAAAACGAATTCTGATTTAATAACACAATATATTTATCAAGGTTTTGCAAAATATCTACAAAATTTTCCATCGAATAGTTTGGTTGAAAATGTGTTTCATGTTGAGTCTGTTTTCTCGTATCTCCAATGTGTATGGGATGCAGCTCTCCAACAAACTCAACACCAGTTTTTTCTTGAAGGTCTAAACAATATTTAGTAGCACCACATCTCGGTAACGAACAGATTATCATATTAAAATTTTACTAGATAATGATATGTCCCAGTATTAGCCATAGTAAAAGATGGTATATTTATCGTTGCTGTGGTGTCATTAGATGTTTTAGTCCCCATTGCTCTTGAAGTATTCGCGACAACAATTCTGCTAACATCAGTAGTTTTATATGATGTGGCCATGGAAGTGCCGTTAGCTGCGCGTGCCTTTGCTGGTATGTTAGACATAAAAAATGTGGTGTTACTCTGAGTTACATCAGATATAACTTTATTAAAACAGTAAACTACAAACGAATTTGCTACAATTTCAATTGCGCCATTAGATTCGTTTGGGTCCGCAGCGGCACTGCCCCAACCGCTCGACCCAGCGCCTTTAAATACTGAATAAGCATTAGGGGCTGTCCAACCTTCACATTTATATAGCATACTAAAAGAAAATTCTCCTGAACTCCCATTCCCGTATCTAGTACGTAGTTCCGATAGGCTCACTTGACCTGCCCCACGTATAATGTGCTCCCGCAAATCTGATGCCGATATCGTGCCTGATGCTGGTGTTGCCATTACATATCTCCTCTTAATTTATCTACTTCATCTGCTAATTCATTTATTGCTTGAATAATTAAACCAGCGAGTCTATCATACTTAACGGCTTTGTAACCATCTTCTCTAGTACCAACAACTTCTGGCAATATTTCTTCTACTTCTTGTGCGATAAGTCCAGTATCTCTTCTTCTTACAAAATACCCATCTTCACCGCCGCGGGAATTGATATATTCATCAGTCCAATCAAACATAACACCATTAATAGATCTAACTTTATTTAAAGCATTTTCAATAGGTTGTATGTTTTCCTTTAAGTTTCTGTCAGAAGAATAATAAGCCGTAATATCATTAGTAGCTCTAATTTCACCAGTAGTAGCCGATGCTGTTGTACCCACTCCTAGCCCGCCCATCTGAATTTTAGTTGCTGTTCCAGCACTGAAGAAGAATTTTCTCCAGAAAGGAGGGGAACTCCCATCAGATATTAACATCAACGAACCACCAGCTTCTAATGAAGTAGGACCATCTGTTCCAACAGAGCCAGAATATGAAAGTGTAATAGTACCAGCAGTTACGTTTGATAATGAAATTATACTTCCATTAACAGCAGAAGTTGGTAATGTCAGCGTAATACCAGCTGTAGCGGCTATTATATGGCTGCCAGTGTCGCTAGAAGTTAAAGAACTAGTCGTTGAAAATACTTGTTGACCAGCAGATACTAATTTATCGGGTCCACGTGAACCGGTAAATCCAGTAGGTCCAGTAGGTCCAGTACCTCCGCCAGGTCCAGCAACTGTTGATGCTGATCCAGTAAATCCTATTGGACCAGTATTACCGATATTACCTTTCGAGCCGGTGAAACCTATAGGTCCTGTTCCACCCGTCAGTCCTACTGGTCCAACAGACCCAGTATAGCCCTGTGATCCAATATACCCAAGATTACCCTGAGACCCAGTGAAACCAGCTGGTCCTATTCCACCGGTTGGACCAGTCGGTCCAACCCCACCCAACGAGCCAGTAAATCCTATAGACCCGACTGGTCCGGTTGGACCAGTCGGTCCTACTACAGTTGATGCTGATCCAGTAAATCCTATTGGACCTTGAGGGCCGGTCGAGCCAGTGTTACCTATATCACCTTTAGATCCTGTAAAACCCACAGATCCTGTCGTGCCCTGAGAACCAGTAAATCCCTTCGAACCGGTAAATCCAAGTGGACCATCCGCCCACTCAACGGCGCTTCCTGTTGATCTTAAAAACTGACCTATAGCTGGAGCGCCTTGAGCCGGTAATATGTTATTTGCTGCACCCGCTTGACTAGTACTACCAGTACCACCACGAGTTATTGGTACATTACCAATAGCTATTGCAGACGCATTAATATACATGCCAGTAGTATTAGAAAATAAACCATCCTGTATCAACAATGTCATAGTAGGATCACCACTAACACCATTAGCATTTGTTATAGACATACCATTGGATGATTGAAGAGTTCTAACGGCGCCTGATCCGCTTCCAGTTCTTACTACGATACCATTATCACCAAGCCCAAATACTGTATTTGCGTTGTTCGCGGTGGCGGCATAGAATGTAGAATTTAATGTAGTGGTGCCAACTGTTATAATACCATTTGAATTTATGTTTGTAAAATATCCATCAAATCTTGCGGAAACTCCACCTAGAACAATACCATTAGCTGTCGGCAATACATTATTTGCAACATATATATTTCTAGCATATAAATCAAATCTGTTTGCGGTGTTGCCTAGAGGTATGCCGGATGACGTTGGAACCAACTCACCTGAAATTTGAGTGTTAGAGTATGTTAAGTTTCCAGTTACTGTTAAAGACCCACCAATCGTAACTGATGAAGACACATTTAGTGTACTAAATATTTTTACTGGAGAATAGATGTCGGCGGATTGACCAGATACAACCAATCCATTGTCTATTTTAAATGCAGTATTTGCCATCTATAACCTTACTTAATTAAATGTGCTACGATTTTCACCGCAGAATTTGGATTTGTTTGTGTTAGTAATACATCAACATTAGCACCATTTACATTTGCGGAAAAGTTGCCCAGTGGTGAGATAGAACCATTAGCTGCAGCAGGAGAAGCTATCGTTCCATATACTGTAATATATGCGCTTGTAGTATCATGTGCGAGTACAAATTCTGATATTTGAGTATTTCCAGTGTTTTTGATTTGTACTTCAAATTTTCCAGACGAATAAACACTCTTTGGGAATCTATATACTAAGACTTCGCTTCCAGTAGTAATACCGACATCGGTATTAGATTCAACCTGTATTAAATAGTCGTTTTTAATTAGTACAGTTTCACCTATACTAGCATTAGCACCAACAGTTAAGTTAGTACCAACTTGCAATGTTGACTGAACATTTGCAAACCCGGTAACATTTAAAGTATTAGAAAGCGTTGCTGCTCCGGTTACTGCTAGTGTTCCACTAGAATTTATATTATTAGAATTTACATTCCATCTTCTAGTAGTAGAACCGAAATTGAGTGTATTAGATACTGGATCTACATTAGAACCAATTCTAGCAGCAACAGTAATAGTATCACTGGTGGCATCACCTAATATAGTATCACCATTAAATGTAGCATCACCTGTAACTATTAAAGTATTTGATAATGTGGTAGCGCCAGTTACTGCTAGAGTATTAGAAAGAGTTGTAGCACCGGTTACTGCTAATGTTCCACTAGAATTTATGTTATTGGAGTTTACATTCCATCTTCTAGTAGTACTACCGAAATTAAGCGTATTAGATACTGGATCTACATTAGAACCAATTCTAGAAGTTACTGTAATAGTGTCGGTTACAGTATCACCTAATATAGTATCACCATTAAATGTAGCATCACCTGTAACTATTAAAGTATTTGATAATGTGGTAGCGCCAGTTACTGCTAAAGTATTCGACAGTGTTGCTGCGCCAGTTGCTAATAGTGTTCCACTAGAATTTATATTATTAGAGTTTACATTCCATCTTCTAGTAGTAGAACCAAAACTTAAAGTGTTAGATAATGGATCTACATTAGAACCAATTCTAGAAGTTACTATAATAGTATCACTGGTGGCATCCCCTAATATAGCATCCCCGTTAAATGTTGCTGTGCCAGTTACTATTAAAGTATTCGACAGTGTTGCTGTGCCAGTTACTATTAAAGTATTCGACATTGCCACAGCATTAACTGCTCTGAAAGCACCACTAATAGTGTTTTGTGATACGGCTAAATTGATAGTACTATTGCCGACAGTAATTGTGGCTGGAGTAATAATTGTGTTCGATGTAGAATTCGATACTAACACGAGTGATTGGCTTAATACACTGTTCGAAGTAGCGTTGCCCGTATTAATAGAATTTGGTGTAATATTAGTATTATGAGTAGCATTTGCTACGCCAAGACTTATCTGAGTTAATGTAGAATTAGAAGTACTATTACCAAGAAATACTTTGGTTGAATTGATAACCGTATTAACAGATGCACCGTTGACTCTTATCGTTGTAGTATTAGATACCACATTAGCACCAATTGATATTACACTCGTATTAGCTAAAAATAAACCTGTACTAAACGAGCCAGATGTTATATTGGCAGATGACGTAGCATTCTCAACCTTTATTGACGAACTCGTAATATTTGTGTTGACAGTTGTGTTGCTTTGTGTTATAATAGTACTAGTATTACTGAATGTATTAGAAGTAGTATTCCCAATGGATAATGATGTTGGTGTTAAAGTAGACAAAGAAGTACTATTAGATACTAATATGTTTATAACACTAGATGTAGCATTTGTTACATTAACATTACTGTTAATGTTTAAATTCGCTGATAAACCATTTACATTCCCACCACGTAGCACATCACCAACAACAATAGTATTTGAACCAAACGTGCCCCACAATTGTGAAGTACGAGCTACACTAGTATTACCAGTATTCGCATATGTTGTGTTTGCAGTTATAATTTCAGTCGATAATGAATACAGGAGACTATTAAGTTTTAATAGAGCTATTTCCCATGTGTCTACAATTATATCCGTATTTGATGTATTCTTAGACATTAGTCTTTAATTCCTAAAAAATCTTTAATTGTTTGTATGTCTCTGGTGAGCTTTTCAATAGTGTTCGTCAAATCGTTTTGTATTTTTTTGCTTTTTCTTATTTGAAGAATTTTTTGATAATCACTAATATCATTATTTATTATTACACCATTGTCTGGATTCTTTTTATATTTAATATCTTCCATTATGCAGAAACGCCGATAGCTTGAATTTGTTCTACTTTCGGAACACTATATGAATTGTCAGAGTAGAATACTATTTTAAGTTGCATGGTATTAAATGTATCGAATTCCGCCGATGCTGAATTTACATATCTTGAAATATCATCATTTGCTATATTGTTCCAGGCAGTGCCTTTGTATTTTATTCTATCAACGTAAACACTTCCGACAATATTTAAATTGCTTATATCTTTGTTTACACTGATTGATGTAGAATTCGATGATGCAACAACAAAAACTTCATGATTATCAGGCAATAGAGGATTATAGATTTTAACCAAATCGCCTGCTATAACGCTGGCCGAAGGATCAACAACAGCCTGCACAACATTGTTTCCGCTTATTGTTGTGAATTCACCAGTAAGATTTTCATATGTTTCAGGGTATTGAGGTAATCCATACGTATATTCAATGATGTCAGCATTTTCATTACTAAACCTGTCGATATTGTCTTTTAATTCCAATGGAGTCCATTGTTTATCGTCAAATGTTTCTTTGTCTGCAGAGTTGTGAATTTTAGCATATATTTTAATATCAGTCCCAGCTGGTTTATATGCAGATAGATATACTCTTAAATCTTCTGCAGGTCTATCCTGAGCAAACTCTACTTTTTTGAGTGGTGCTTTACTTCTAGCAAGTCCGTTTTTCTCTATTTCAGTATCAAAATTTAAAATTCCATATCTGGTTTCTAATGTTGATGCATAGTCATTAATATCATTTTGATAAATGTATATGTCCAATTCACCAGAATCAATTTTTGGTGCAGTGAATAGATTTGTATTAGAGACTATAACATTAAATGCTATATTAATTACCGCAGACTTTTTAGCAGTACCATATAGTCCAGCCTCTACAACCTCCTGTGATCGAGATAAAATATATGACTCAGTCTTAGTTTTATTTTCTTTTAATGTTTCTAAATTATCAAACGCACTAATACTGTTTGTCGAATTTGCAAGAGCATATTGTAATGTGTATTGAGATGAAGATGGATTAGACACAGTAAATTTTGGAACGAATGTGTCTATTTTATATCTATCAATTGATACAACATTTGCTGTTGCTTTAGATATTTCTCCATACACTCTATTATTAGCCGTAAACTTAAATGTAGCATTTGCCGCATTTGAATCAACGAGAAATAACTGATTCGCAGTATAATCGGTATAATAAACTTTAGCCAGTGGAGGAGCAATATAGTTTGTTGCAGTATTACTGAAAGCTGGAAAACTGTCTAATTCTAAAAACGTTGCATTGGCGACATTTTTAATTTTAACCACATCAGAAACATTGTTTTGTGAGAGAACAATATATTGCCCTGCGATGTGCGTAGTAAACGTCGTTCCAACACCGATAACATTAGCAGAGCTAGATGATATTGCAATAGTGCCCGGTTCATTTGATGAAGATTGCCACACATACTCGCCGCCACGGAATGAACCTGTTGGTGATCCAATTGTGAAAAATTCATAAGATTTATTGGAAACATTGAAAGAAGCCGATGTGCTTATGTATTGGGCAATATTAACTTTAAATTTTAAATCTCTATCAGAGAATGCTAAATATGCATTTGAATTTGATGCTTTGTATAAAGTACCATCAAATCTGTTCTGTGAACCAGACGACGGGTTGTTGGTTGGTCCTGCCTGATTTACCAGCCTATCACCTTGTTTGTTTAGCCATATGGTGTACCCAGGATCATCGAACTTAACAACCATTCCGTAGAATTTTCCAGCTTTGAGTGGGACTGTATCTGGGAATGATACTACCGTTCCAGACAAAGCATTACCAGATGTGTTGATACTATCATATTCTACATATGATAGTTTTTTACCTACAATTTTTGTAGGCTCTGGTTGATTGTTGGAAACTTCACAAATCCAGGCTGATATGCCCGGGTTGCGAATACCACTCACGTTTGATAATGGCGTCGGTTTAGCTTTAAAGTAAAGTTCTATCGACGATAAGTTAATTTCCAATGCGCCGTTGACGGCATCTGGGTTAACATAGAATGTCTGTATGTAATCGAAAAAAGACATTAATATCCCTCTTTAAAATAGTATTTATTAAAATTATAATAGGTCAAATTTAAAATCATTTAGGCCTCCATCTTTTAATCTGCCGCTTGTAAACTGTCTATTTACCGTAGTAGTTGATGTTGGTCGAGATACAGTATTATCTAAAATAGTTGTAAGTCCACTACTGTAATCATAACTATTAATTGTGGGTGAATTAGTATTAACTGTACCGTATGAATTTAGGATGCTGTCAGTCAATGCTGTATAATACTTAAGTGTTACTTCACCCGCTGCATATGAACTACCATCAGTATTTTTCAAATTAAATATTTTCATACCAGCTGCAGCAGCTAATAGTTTATACTGCTGTTGTGTATCTGTAGTCGCTTCATTAACTCCAGCATCATAATAATATTCAAATCTTATAATACCTCTGTTGTCAGTTAATAGACCGGACGTGTTTAGTGTACCTGTGCGAAGCTGTTTACATTTGCTAGTAACATCTTCTCCAGCAAAATAAAATTTATGATAAGTTTCAGGCTTAAGACCAGCAATAGATATTACAAACTTCTGTGAATCTGCTACGTATAATCCAGCTGGTAAAAACTGTCCGCTAAGAATATTTCCATATGACATTGCAAGAGTAAACTCTGACGGTGTGGTTTCATACACAGTACCGGTATAATTAAAGTTGGTTGGATTTCTTACAGATACTGTGGTTGTTGTAACCGTATCTGTTGGATAGAACAACTTATAACCATATGTACCAGATCTTCCTTGCGCACCATGATTTTTGCCCTTGTATATTCTTATTCTGTAATATTGTCCGCTCAGTGGATTATGTGTCCATAAGAGTTTTTGTTGATCTTCAACAAAGCCTCCGACGGGTCCATAGCTTTTCCGACGAAGTTCACCGGGATGTTCTATAGTTCTGCGATCATTTAATCCGCTGATATATTTTGTTTGTATGTCTGAATTTGTAATTGGTGTACAACTAGCTGATGTGATAGTAGTAGTATTCCACGGTCCATTTGATGTAGTGCTTTGTTTAACTTCTATCGCCATGTTATTGTCGCGAGCGTTCAAATAGATTTCAACAGGTCCTGCAATTGTGCTAAACGCATAGAAGAAATCGTCATATACATATGGAGCGGAATCGCTTCTATTAGTATTCCTTTCTCTTTCTACAACTGTAGTTATTTTCTGAGTTACGATTGGAATTGTAACAACAGTATTACCAGAAGACGGAATGGTAATAACGCTGTTACCAGTAGATACTTCTGGAATAAAGTTATTCGCTGCAGGTATTACAACTGGTCCGTCTGTTGCACCGGTTTGTGACAGAAGATTATGTTCTACAAATGGTAGTGTAATAATAGTATTTTCATTAGCAGCAACGTCACCATTAACCGATGAATCAAACGCAAATTCGAAATTCAATTCTTTAAGTTTTGGTATTAATTGATCATCCTTTATAGTTGCCCAATATTCTGGATTATCAGTGTCTGAAAATCTGTAATCACTAAATGGATCTACAAAGAAACCAAATTTATATCTATCAACAGTTCTATCACCAGAGCTTGGAATAAATCTAGATTTAGCGATGGCTTCTGCTAATGTGAATGATACGTAATATTCAAGATCTTTAATTCTTCTTTCAAGCGTCGCAATATCAGTCATCTTATAATTTTTAACTTGAATGCGAGCGCGTTGATCTTTATTGATCGGCGTAGTTACTTTAAAATTGTCTTTTCTTTTACCATATTTTTCATTTGCAACTTTAGTGTCAACTATTTCCACGGTTTCACTAGACAATGAAAATGGTAATGATGGATATGGTGGTATTCTAAGATATTGAAGAGTAATACTGTCTTTTGGTTCTGGTGGAAATGTATCTAATACATTTGGTGCACCCTTAACAACAACAAAGTTTCCGTTATTATCCAATATGACTCTATCATTTCTTGCTACATAGTATGTAATGTTTGCAGACATTGATGAGTTTGGCAGTGGAAATTTCTGCTCTGTAGAACTAAATCTGTTAACATCAGATGGTTCTGACGGATTAACAATAGAAGTATTTGATACTTCAGTTATCAGTGGTATAGTATTAGACGATATTGGTCTAAAGTCTATTTGATCTCTTATATCATAGTACTCACCGTCAATACCAACCATTTCTGGTATTTCTAGAGTATTAATACTGGAACCGGCAGATAATACACTCAGATTTGCTGAGTCATTAAGACTGTATGAGCTAACAGTCTTCACTCCGGCTCCAGTAGTAAATGCATCATACTTAACCAATAACACGTCGTTTGTAGTTAGTGAAAGTCCACGTGGTTTAAGATATAAGTATGATGTGTCTAAGTAATCTTCTCTTTGATTATTATCAACATAGAAGCTATTGGTAACATCCTCAACACCATATGTATCTTCAGCGAAGTATAGTGGTGAACCTGTTAGTGTATGTGTTTCAGATAATGAAGATGCGGTAAGAGCAATATTTGCTCCGCCTCTAGTAGCCGATACTGCAAGACCTGTTGTATTGGCATATACTACAAAATATGAAGTATTGTTTGCTAATCCTGTTATAACAGTGTTTGAAGCTGGTACTGTATAAAGTACACTGTCGCCATTTGCAAATGGATTATTAGAAATTGTTATGAAGTTTGCATTAACACCAGTATTCGCATTAAGTGTTTTTGGTGTAGAAGCACCGGATGCTTTATACACGCCTCTCATTCTAAACGCATCAGATACACCGAGAGCCCATGGCCCCGTAATACTACCAGCATTATTTGCTACTTTTACTCTTGTGTATATGTTTCTATTAGAAGTTTTAACAGCTGGATTAACATTATTTGCTGTTACGTTGTAGTATATTGCAAGATTTGCTGACGATGTTGAACCGGTCGTGTTGGCAATAGTGTTGGCCAAGTATATAGTCATCTGACCATTAGCAGCAACGTTTGCGGTACGTGTTGTTCTGTTTGTTAGTGATATTGGTGCATTTTTTGGAAAGTATAAAACAACATTACCAGTAATTGTAGAACCAACGTTTGCAGACACATTCATAGATGTAGTGTTTGCAATATTTTTAACTTGAGATATAACATTAACAGTTGAATTTGCAAGTTTTATATAATCACCTGGTTTAAATGCATTCGTAAAGTTCATCGAACCTGTGCCGGTGATTACATCTGACGTTGCAGATGTTGTGATACCACCAGGCGCATTAGCAGATGTTTGATAACTACTAAGTGGAACAATTAACAAGTCGCGCTTTTCAGTATTATTAAGTGTGCCTGTGTATGGAAAAAATTCACCGGCACCTGGAGTAATTGTAGCATAGCCAGAGGTGTTCGCGATCTTAGATTGATCTATAGTTCTGTATGTATATGTAATATTGTTAGCATACTGCATTGCATTTACTGGTTTATAGACTAGTCCTTTAGCTGCAGTATCATATAGTATCGCTAAATTAGATACCAATACAATATCAGCTATACCTTTGTTTGTACCATCGTAATGAACAGATTTAACATTGCTGAAATTGCTACCGGCATCCATCACTAGATCAAACAGATATAGTCGATGTGTTGCTGAAGAAGAACTTACTTCACTGTCGTCTAAAACAAGTGATCTTATTCTTGCGGTTCCGATAATTGAACCGACTGGTGTTATTGTATTACCTGGAGTAGTACTTAGATAATTTGCCGGTTGGTTGTAAAGATTAACAATGTCTCCAGTATTGAACTGAAATACTCCGCCGAGTTCATTTACATTTACGTAATTCCCATAACCAATTTTAATTGTTGATGACGGAGAATTAATAACATCAACGCCTTTAGCAACGTTCGCTGTATAATTTTCAACTGTTTCAATTCTTGAACCTGAAATATATGCAAGTCCTGGGTCAATATTGATTTTAAATATTGAAGAGTTTTCAGAAAATGTAGATGAATCTTTAGTTGTTAGTAAAAACTGATCTAGTATGTAATTACCAGATTCTTCAAATGTTCTCTTGGCGATCTCATCACCGATAATGTTATAAACAGTTTGTTTATTTTGTCTATATGGTTTACCGTCGGCAAACTCTACAATAGGAAGAAACTCACTATTAGCATCTGCTTCAGCTTTATCTAAAATGAATAATCTTGGTGTTAATTTAAGTCTGTTCGCACCAGGAGCTGATTCGTTCGGAGTTCCAGTTGCATTATCAAGCAGTGTAGGATCTTCGTTGCTATCAATAATATCTTCATCAGTGGTAAATCCAACAGATTTAGTGAAACCTGTTGATGAATATTTGTTAACAATTACTAACTGTTCTTCTACTCTTGAGAAGAAACCTTTCTGATATATCCAACCTTCATTTACACTTAAACCATAACCAGAGCCGATAGGTAAAAAAGCCGAATTTGCTACTGTAATTGTAGATAGATAGTTTTGTGATGTAGCATCAAGCTGATCGATTTCTGGAGTTCCAATAGCCGAATTAGATGTTATAGAAATTGTAACATATGGAGAATAATAATATCCTTCACCACGATTTACCGCAGTAATAGATACTACCTTTCCGAGAGCATCTGTTATCAGAGAACCATCTGCACCATTACCAATGATCGAAATGACATTAGCAACATTAGCTGTATTTGCATTAATGATTGTTTCACCTGAAGCGAAACGCCATTTTATGTTATTTGCTGTTTGAAGATCTTGAGCGAGTGGTCTAATTTTAAGAAGTAGAGCCTCACTGTTGGCGGTAGTATTCGCTTCAACGATAACAGCATTTGCGACACCATTTTGAATTATTTGATTAACCGCGAAAGCACCACCAGCAAAGGTTGCACCGCCAGTTGAATTTTGAATTGCTATAGAAGATAGAACAACTATAGAGTCGTTGTTCGAAAATCCGCTAGAACCATCACTAATTTTATAATTGAATATTGGATATTCTGGTGTGTATATTGTTAAAGTTTCACCAGCGGCAAATGAATCTGTATTATTGTCAGCACCTGAACTATTATATTTTACGAATAAAGTATTTAAATCTGGTGAGCGCGTTTCAAACCCAGCTTCAGTTTTAACGATGTATGCGCTAACATTAGCAGCATTTTTAACATGAAGATTGTTGTATTCTGATATATTTATCGGTGTCCCATCAGTTTCAGAATCTTTAATTTTGACAAACGGAAGAGATTTATGAAATATTAAATCACATCCTTCTAAAATTGTTCCGCGCTTGAATACGTTATCACCAAATTTTTCTATTTGATTTTGTAAAATGCTTCTAAGTTGATTCAGTTCGCGGGCTTGAATAGCCACTCCAGGCTGAAATAGCACTCCGTAATAATCCTTAGAAGGATCGTAATCATCATAGTATGGCGCAGAATTTAAATTTGTCTGTAGCGTCATTATTCTTCCTTAAAACTCGAGAATGAGTTGGATTGTCTCTGATTTATTCGTATTTCTTGTAACGGCATCAATATTTTCAATGTATAAAATAGTACCACTATCTTTAACAAAGTCTCCTGTATATTTATTTGATAAATTATCTAGTGTTGCTTCACTAATTTCACCAAGTATTGTTCTAACTCCGGCATTATCAAGATTAAATATACCAAACTCATTTGATATATGTAAAATGTCATCATCAGTACCGCCATTGATTTCTGCATGGTGTATTACACCTTCAGGTCTTGCATACGATATTAATGAATTCTGTATGATTTTTTCGTCATTTTCAAATGTGGTTCCACCAGAAGAAAAATCTCCAACGAGTCTGGTTAACTGAACACCAATATTAAAATTTGAAACGGCCTTATCATTTATTTGTATGGAACTACTATCTCCAATAACTGAAGTGGCACTAGATGATAGACCCATTATTTTACTTCCCGGTCTGAATGTTCCAGTTACATTCGATAATGTTATTTGTCCACTACTAATCGATGTAACTATACCAACAGCACCAATATCAACTGCAGATACTTCTGCATTAGACGTAGAGAAAGACACATTAGCGTTTAGGTTTATCTGATAATTCGTTGGAACACTAGACACTGTAGTAATGAGGTTGGTATTACTATTATTTATTAAAACTATATCATTAGGTTCAAAAGAATCGTCATATGAAGGTACATTAGGATTTGCGAGTGATACTAGAAATTGTGCGCTGCTACCAAGTGCGGCTCCAGTTATATTAACAGAAACCACTGGTGCGATATCATATAATGAACCTTGGCTAGAAACTGTGACGGATGTGATAGTCCCAGATCCATTGTTTGCAAATATTGCTGCTGCTCCAGATCCACCAGTACTAGAATTATCAAATACCAATTCATTATTTGTGGTATTGTCATACCCAGTACCACCATTCAAAATATCAATAGTTGATGATATTTTTCCTTGGTTTGTTTTAATAACAATGTTATTACCACTGATTGTTTCAACCGAGCCTAATAATTTCTTCTGTTTAAATTGATAAACTGTTTCATTTATAGAAAAGCTTCCGGTCGTATTAGCCGGTTTTAAAATCAAATCTACGTTCGTGAATTTTGGATTTTTTATAAGACCCACTTGTCTAAAATCGTTATCAATAGAAATTTGTCCACTTTCAGTTCCAGTATACTTTGTACTGATACATACGCGGTTCGCAAACAATTCTTCATATGGGTCTGATCCGTGTCCATTCTGCGGCGATATTATCGGAGTTAATTGTGCAACAAGAAAATCTTCAGCAGATGATACTAGAATAGGAACATCAATTAAAATGGAATCAATAGTAGGAAGATTAGTATTTGGGGTTTGACCTGGTGTTGATGAACCCTGTCTATAACCAGCGCCAACATTCAGCATTTCAACTTCTACTACAGAGTTTGCTACTGGGTCTATTATAATTCTTCCTTCAGCTGCAATCGTTTCATTCCCATCACCCCACACAAACACATATGGATATATTTCGTATGTGTCACCGACCTGAGGAGATACACTAAATGGCGCATCTAGAAAGAATTTCTTTTGTGAAGATATTCCATCATAATCTACAATTTTTCTAAATTGTTCAGCGCCCACACCAGATGTAATTTTAATCATTCCACCCGTATAGAAGTTATCTATTCCAACAGCACTTGATGGTGCACCATATATCGTATTGATACCTGAGACGCTTATGTCACCGACCTGAAAGGCTGCATTGGCTATATAGTTATCGTATCCAGAGCCACCGTTAGTAATCTTAACAGTTTCAATTGTTCCTGGAACTGCGCTTGACATTACTACAGTGTTTGCTGTTACTGGGATATAAGCATTCGTTGAAAACTTATCATAATCAGTCTTTGTAATGGTGTACATATATTTCCACATATACCCATCACCTGTAATTACCGGGTCAAGATCTGAAGGAGAACCGACTCTAGAAGGAGCGACAGTTGAAACCGAATCACCATTATTAGAAAGACACTTATATACGTTATATTCGGTAATGTCGTCGACGACAGTATAGAATTGATCGTTTATCAAATTAGTATTTAAATGACTATATTCAGTGTATGTTGTACCCGTTGTCCAAGTGTATTTTGCCACCATATGAATTACGTCAGTGTCATCTATTCTTTTAGCGAAAATCATATTGTTATAAACATCAATGAGCGACGATTGGACACTATTATCCGGGATAGTAATATTACTATCTCCGCCCGCATAAGGTGTATGCTTACCTACAAACATATAATAATTATCAACGTCAACTTTATTGAACGAATATACAAATTCTTTCGCATTATTAACGTTGAAATTAGAAGTAACAATTTTTTGTGTTACAGCCATTTTAATAATTCCATTTCTTATTTATTTATATTGTATTTGCTTGTAATATTGAAGAGTCACTAAACGTCATTTGAACGTTTGCGACTTCAACTATTCTTACCGAACCAAAGAATTTAGTCCCAGCTACATGCATAACGGTTTTAAACATTGATGAGTATTTTTCAAATGACATCTTTGACAATATTTCATATGAATATTCTTGATAAAAATCGCCGTCGTGGATATACATATCAGATGAAAGAAATCCCTTAGAGCTTCTATAATATCCCTTACCAATACCAATCCCACCAGTAACAATTTTAATAGTTCCGGCTCTAGTGCCATCTTCAGACGTATATTGAACTAATTCTGAATTACTGAAACCAAATCCAGAATCTACAATTTGTAAACCAGAAACTTGTCCATTAGCTGTTACAACATTTGCAGTAACAATTGCATTCAGTCCTATGGGATATACTAGAGAATTATCTTCAGTAACGCTTATTACATTAGCACTAGTACCAGATACATCGCCAATTATGTTTTGACCTTCTATAAATGTATTTTCAAAATTTAATCTTTTAACATTTACTGCGCTATTACTACTAGATTTAACTATACCAGTAGCAGTAGCTGTTATACTTTGAAATTCTACATTAGATACTAAACCATCTAAATATAAATTTGTATATGAGAATAGTGTATAATTATTCGCTAACGTATTGGTAACGTCGCGGACTCTAACGTATGTATTAGCACCATCCGCATATAACAGAGTTATATCAGCATTTGTAGTAGATAATATATTGTGCCCAGATTCTGATATTGCTGTGCCGGTAAGGTCTATTGCTCCACCACCCACAGTAGTAGATAATTTGATGCCACTTGTATTTGAATTTACTACGTAATAATATTCAGCATTAGCAAGACCACTTATTACTGTATTACCAGTGTCAGTATAATACTGAACATTATCTCCATCTTCATATGGTTGTGGAGATAATGTAATAAATTCGGTGGTAGAATTTACCGCTGTATTACCATTAAATGTATTCAATACATATTGATAAACCCTATCACCGATTTGATAACCAGGAATTGTGGTAAATGTGTGTGATTCTCCAGCTGCAACATTTGCAGTTATATTAACATTGGCTCCACCATATGCTGTCGATACAGCAAAACCAGAACTATTTGCATTAACCGCATAATATCTTGTGTTGTCTGTAAGACCTGATATCGCGGTATTTCCGGCTGGAATTCTATAGAGAACCATATTGTTGTTTGCTATAGTATTTAAATATCTTTTGATATTATGTCCATCTTCTGCTGTTGCAGATGCTGTAATGTCGACAGCAACACCATCGAAAGATGATGATAATTTTATGCCCGCAGTGTTAGAGCTTACTACATAATAATATGTATTGTTGGCTAGTCCACCGATAACAGTGTTGCCTGTATCAGTATAATAACGGACGTAATCGCCATCCAAGAATGTGTGATCGGTGATGTTGATGAATTCATCAACATCATTCACTTCAGTATTTGCATTAAATTGTATTGTTGATGCGGACGTGTAGATAAAATCATTAGCATCTACCTCTATAGCACTGTTGAATGTGTTTATTTTTTCTACATATGTTTCAGTGTTTACAAACTTATCAACCTTTAAATTATAGTGTACGAGATTTGCTGAGGATTGATTAATTTTTTCACCGATTAAGAATGTACCAGTTGCGTTTGCTATGCTTATCGTATAATCTTTTCTATCAAATGCCGAAATGTATGGCTGATGAGCGAGTACATATGGATCTACATTATATTCAGAACCAGGATCTATTCCAGTCAATCCACCAATAGAACCTATAGTAAATTGCTGAAATGTTAGACACGAATATATTCTATCTTTAATATTTCCAGATGAGTTCTTTGGAAATCCATATGAATCAACAGAAAGTGGAAGAGACATAAATGCTTGGTTCGCTACAGTTGTTGTAGTATCAGTCACGACTGCAGATATCGCTGTATTTACTGAAGTATTACCGTACAATATTAAATTACTGTTTGCATATTGTGTCGTATTTGCTGTACCACCACTGATTGAAAAACTATTTAAAATGTCTTTTGCTAGAATAGATGTGCCTGTAGAATTAAACACTTTACCAGAAGACTGTATCGATAGATAGTGTCCAGCTTCAGATGTTGCTCCACTTGTAAATTCTGGTGATAATGTATCATTGAGAACAACACCGTGATCGTGTACTAATGACAAGGTTACAGTAGAAGTGTTTGATGATAATACGTAGAATAGATCGTTGTTAGCCATACCAGTAATTGCAGTATTTCCAGTTGCTGTCGAATATTTTACAATATCACCAACAACGAATTTGCTGCTTGGATTAAGCAGAGTGAAAGCACCAGTTGCAGCATTAACACTGGTGTTAGCGTTGAATGCTACTTTATTTTTCTCTTGGTAAACATAACCAAGCAGTGCTATTCCAGTGTTACTGCCGACTGTTAATTCTCTTCTAGAATAATTTGATCTATCTACATTATTTGCAGAAAGCATATCAGTCCCAATGAATATCGTTTCAGTGTCGCCGATGGATGCAATGTTAAATGCTGCCCCACTACCAAAGCTTATAGATGTTGGTACAAATTCTGTATTAGAATTTACTGTTTGAATTTTGGCGTGAGGAGATGCTATATAGTCTCCACCAGCAACAGTAACTTGATATGTATCTAATGTGGCTGAGTACGTGTTAGAATCCGTATAGATTGTCTTACCGTCTTCAAAATAACCACTAATCAATATGACTGAAACGTTACCAGCTAAACCGGATTCATACGCGGTCATAACTTTTGCTTTTGCCGACACGATTCCATTAGTATATTGATATATGTTATTTGCATTAATGATGTTAGCACTTGATGCTGATGCGAAATTAACTACACCAAAATATTTTCGTATTTCATACATCCCAACGGTACTAGATATAGATGTTATGTCTAAAGTAGAATTATTTGATGTTGTAATATTTAATTTTGGACCATATGAATGTGATACGCTGGTTACTACACTCGTTGGTGTAGAAGTTAGTAAAAGTGCTGTAGAATTAATTACAGATAATACTGTTCCCAATTCAGTATTAGAATTTGAATATAGAAATCCACCTTCATAGTCTCTATCAAAATTTGTACTAGAACCAAGAATAAATGTATTAGCTATGTATGATGTTATATTGCCGGTCCCGCTAGTGTAGTAATAATTTTTAGCAGCAGAACTAATTTTTAATGAGCCGGTAACACTTGATACCGTTATAACATTTCCAGATACTGTTGAGATTATGTCTTGAACTACACCAGATCCTAATATTCTCGAATTAATTTTTTGTGTTATAGTATCGCCAAAACTAACTTCACCAATTTGTCCTATGGTCGACAGTGTGTATGTAGTTGGAATTCCCATAACTTTACCAGTTATAGTTCTATTTTCTATGCTGTCAGATACAAAAGATGAAACATTTCCTGATGTGAAATATGTGGCGTTGTTTACAAATGCACCATAAATATGGGACACTGTCATATTCCCAGTGTTTGATGATTGATCTAGATTAATTATTTTTGCAGATGCTGTTGGAGAGCCAGAAGCATATCTCGTTATAGTTGAACCAACAGCAAGATTAGCAGAGGCCGACGAGAAAGCCAAATTGATTAATGACTCGTTAGCACTTTCAAACAATCTGAAAGTTTGTTCAGATGATGGATCTGGATTTATTTCAGATGTCGATATAACCTTTTCTGAAACTATAGAATTGGCATCAATGGTGTAACCCCAACCGCTTTCTTCAAATATGAAATCAATCACCCCTGACGCAGCACGCACCTCAGATACTCTGGCAACGCCGCCGATACCTCTGCCAGAACTAGTAAATGTTACTATGTCACCAACATTAAAATCTCTACTACGATCTTGAATTATAACATTTGACACAGATCCAATTAGTTTTACTCTTTTATCTAAAACGAAAGATGGAGATCCGTTTACGTTAATTCCGATAATTTCGTCCTTCGCGAAGTTGTCAGATGCCTGTGATATGTATAATAGATTAACGTAACCGCGATTTGTTTTTCTTCTTATATATCTTTCAACGAAAGCCGTAGAACCTGATACCGCTCCAATAATTTGTTTACCGACATAATCCACATTATATTTCGAATATGCTATTTCTAGATATCTTGGCTTTTCCCAGATACCGTCAGATGCTTTGATTATGTTTTCTGCTGGATAACTAACGTCGGCGTCTGTACCATAAATTAGCTTGAAGAATAAATCTACAGATCTTTCTGAGCCTTTAGATCTATATAAATCTAATGCATTTTTCACTAATAGAATTTTGTTTGTTGCTGTATCAAATTGAATATTTTTAAGATATTTTTCTTTAAAATAAATGATGAATTCGTCTAAGGTAGAATCTATGTCTCGATAATCTGGCAGACGACGAGCTTCATAAATAGGATTACCATCCTGTTCTAACCATTCGTAATATGCTTTTACAAAGGCAACAAACTGTGGCCCTTCTTCAGCATAAAATGCAGGGAATTGATTTTCAACAAATTGTGAAATATTTTTTTCTGTGTTTTTCATTATTCTCTAATTTGTTCAACTGTTATAGAAATATCTGGTTCTAAAATGTTCAATATAGTATTCTGATTACTACTAATGTCTTTGTTTCTTGGCACCACGTAAACCTTTAAAACACTACCACTCAAATTGGATATATTTAATGTGTCTATATTGAGCTGTCCGCGGTCATAATCTACAATTCCAACGCTTTTAAGTTTTCTATGTGATGCACCAACTGGTACTGATATGTTCAAAGTTCCATCACCATCATCTTCAATTATACAACCAGCCTGACCTTCGTATGTAAACGATGAAGTATAAACCCCATGATTATCAGTAGCTAAATGCTCATCAGACGTCTTCGACATATTAGATAGTAGTGGAATTTTAAAATCTATACTAATATTTTGCGCGACATTTAATTTTGGAAATACATATTTTATAAGACTTATTTCAGTTTCATTGCTGAGAATGCTTGAATCTGAATCATCAATATCATTTATAAATCTTGAATATCTAAGTGTTTTACTAAAATTGTTAAGATTGATTGATGCGAAATTAAGCATAGATGATGTAACAATGGTTCTAATATCGTCTGGATTGAAACCAGTTTTATTGATGTTGTATTTTACATTGGTCCTTACATCGAGATATGTATATTCTGGAGATATAAAAATAGATTCCATAGCAACAGTTGATCTTGAACGAAGAAATTTAGTGTATTCTTCTTTTTTAATTATTGGAAGTCCATCAATATCTTTTAGATCAACTGATACAAACACTTTCCCATATTGAGGAGGATTTGCATCCTCTCCGCCATATGCAACTACAGCATTGACTTCTGGAAAATTTGTTTTTAATAAGTTTTCATAGTCCTCAGCTGTAACCGCTCGTTCTTGTGTTGTAAATGCTCGTGGAGCATTATACTTAATTGATTCTAATGATTCTGCTACAGCGCCACTACTGGCATTTTGTACTGTAGATACTGTTATGTTTGCTTCTCCGTCTATTCTACCAGAAGAAATAAATTTCTGTGCCCCGTTTGGAAGTTCACCATTACATATTCTATATTCAATAATAATAATTGAGTTATTTTTTGGGCGTCTGCCAATTAAACCATCACCGAAAACAATTTCATATGTTTCACCTGATGTTGGTTGAATAAAAAATATCATAGACGTTTCATCAAGATCAAATAGCGATGTAGTTCTGCGATATTCTATTTGATTAGAACCATTATCTTCTATTACTAAAACTTCAACACTGGATATGTCTACTTTTTTATTATTTATTTTATATTTGATAGGATCTACGTAATCTACAATATACGTTTCGTTTAAAAATGAACCTTCGTATATTTCTACATCTTCAATAACGAACGTAGAATTGGAACTTGTAGATACTATATTATTGTCTGTGGAAAATGAGAAACTGTCATCACCAACTCTACTAATAAAGGACGTGCCCTTCGGCATAACTATAGATTTTTTAGTTGGATCTGTAGCATTAATAACAACATTGATTTTAGCAACAGCAGATCTGAAAGATCTTGGCAGATAATTTAATTCTTTCGAATGTGAAATTACACTATCTCTTAGTTTTGCACTGTCGAGAAACATTTCATTCCCGACCATATTTAAATAGAATGTTTGTAAATATGTATTATATGATAAAACATCTAGTAAAACATTCATGTTACTACTATCAAAGTTGTAATCTTTAAATTCATCTTGTGATTTTAAAAACTGTTGTAATGAGCCTTTATATGAATCAAAATCTAATTGACTGAGTACTATTGAACTATTTGCTGTCATTATCTTCTTCTATATAATGTTAAAGTGAGTGCTTGTGGTATTGAATTATTTATTATTTCATAAACAATTGATATTTCGTATGAATTGTGTGTTTCATTAGGAGCAACTATAACTTGCTCTATTTTTATTCTTGGTTCATAGTCGCGAACAGCATCTTCTATGTATATTTTAATTGTGTCTGTAGTAATGTCAGACATGTCTTCAAATAATGCTTTTCTGATATTACAACCAAAGTCTGGTTGAAATAATCTTTCACCCTTATTGGTCAGTATTAAATTGCGAAGAGCTCTTTTGATAGAATTAGCATCAGTGTTTTTTAATAGAAAGCCTGTATCAGGGTGCTTGTTGAAATTTGTGTACAGATCACTATAATTAAAAGTCTTGTTGTCTATTCTTGCAGAAGTTATTTTATCAATTCTTCTAGTGTCTACCATTTAATTCTCTTTTCTTTTATTTATAATTAAATAGTACGACCATTAACAGTAAGTAATCCCACAATTTTTACAACACCTTTTATAGTAACGTTTCCTGAAATGCTAGTATCAGCTTTAACTTTTGCATTATCTGCATTAATTTCAACAATAGAACCTCTAATTTCTGTAGTATTTTTTCCAGACAATATTACTGAACCGTCTGTAGATACTACACCAACGTCTTTATTTGCAACAACACCAATTTCGCCATCACTAGATATCAAATCTATGTTTTTATTGGCATTAATATTTATATTTCCATCATCAGAAACTATTGTCTTATCACCAATAGTTATTTCTATGTTATCAGTTGGGGACTTAGTTACTATTTTACCATCTGGAAATATCTCTATGTATGCCCCAGACTTGTGATATATGTGTAATCTTTCAGCTTTTGGTGTATCGTCTACTTCTATTACATGCCCGCTTTTAGTAGTGATAGTACTATTTAGGGGATATTGAGAAGCATATTCCGTTTTTGGTTCATAATCCAAATAGTCTTTTTTGATAGGACCAGACCCTCTAGCAATCGATGAAGTAGAATGATCTAATTCATCACCCTTTAAAATAAATGGTAGAGTCCCCATAACAAGTGGTTTTGTTTTTTTGTCACCATCTAAATAAAATCCAATTACTCTAGAACCAGGCATCATGCCAACAACAGCATGACCAACACCCAAAAAGGCAGCGCCAGTTGTAGGACCTAAAACAATCGCCCATGGAATATCTTCAGAATCTACACTTTGATCGTAGTCATCTAATATACGCACTTTTACTCGACCTAGTTTTTTAGGGTCATTAACATCATCTACAATACCGATGAACCATCCACCGTCTTCCAATTCATCCATTATGCATTCCTATGAAAATTAACATTCGGCATTGATCCACCTATGCCATCTTTTATTATTTCTAATGCCTGAAAGTATTGTGGATTATCACCAAATGTGAGTACGTGACGAACTTTACATATTAAATAATTCCCGCTCGTCATAATGTCATCAGGAACATATTCATTAGTAGTAAGTCCATTCATTTCAGGTATTCTACATGTTAACACATCTCCGACCGTAATAGTACTATCACCGTATATAGTCATATGTGCAATGACTGATAGAAATTGCGATAAGTAGTATGGAAGAAAATTCATCTTTTCAGATAGTTGATTGTTTTCCTCGTCTGAGGAATATAATCCTAGACTCTTACCACCTCTGCTTTTAGATTTTTCTTGTTGTCTTTCACTGCTTGCATTTATAGATCCAGGATTAAGAGTTACGAATTCTACTTCATCTGCTTTCTTTTCATAATATTCGAGAGTTCCTTCGATCAAATTTAATCTCTTAGATGATGTGCTATATCCACCAATCAATGATGCGACATTATGGTTACCGCTTTGTATGAGCTTGTAACCGATGATATTTCTCCATTTACTTCCTGCAACATCTGCATTAGCTAATGCGCTATGAATAAAAAACTTATCACCAATACTTTTTAGACCATCTTCTACTATTTTTTCGAGTGATTTAAAATGAAATCCTTGAGCGTTTTCAAAGAATACATAAGCAGAACCGGGATGTGTTGCTGAAATAGCTACTCGACGAGCAATGTCTATAGCTTTCATCGGTGGTGTGTCTGTGAAAGAGAATGAGTGTAATCCTTTAGTCTTTTCTACATATACGTCTTTCTTAGTTTCCAACACCTTTTCCATCATGGTGGTAACAACCTTCTCACATTCTAATTTTTTTCTAACAAGTGGTACATCTATGGTAGTATGTGATTTTATTACTTCTTCATTTAAACAAGTTAAGACGAATGAAACACTTTTATCATTAGTTGCTCTAAGAACTGGGTTCACTTCTACGATTTTCAATTTGTAGTGAATTGGTGGTCCATCGACATTTGTAGTAAATGAAATGCATAATTCTTCTTCATTCAACATTATATTCGAAAAAATACCAGTTGAATCATTTACGATTATTTCAGCCACAATTGACGGTGAAAGAATGCTCTCATATATGTCACACATTACTACGTATGGTGAAATGTCCAACGGTTTTGTTGGAGTAGAAAGTGTAAAATTGAGAAGATTATATTTTCCCTCGTTTAATACATTATTCATTTTTTAATTTGCTCATTAAATAGTTTTTCAACATCTGGTAAATATGATGATTTGATAAGTGAAATATATTTTTTTAATTCATTTTCTTCAGTTTCATGTTCATGTGCAGATACAGAAGCCCAGAATGGTGCTTCTTCGTCACTAATATTTTGAGCGATGAGTTCAGTTGATGTGATGTTAGTCGTTTTCAATGCCGCGACATCAAACGTGCCAACAACATGTTGTACTAAAATATTATCATCATCGACTTTTATAACAGTGGCTTGAGCCGAAGTTGAGGACTGTGTTATCCTTTCATCCTTTGTGAAAAGTGTTGGGTCATCAACATAAAGCTTTAGGATTTTATTGGTAGATACTACCCAATCTTCTTTTCTTCTAACATATTCTAAAATTTGATTTGATGAATTTACAACGGGTGCATAATATTTGCGAACATTTAATGCTAATGAGTCATATAATAATAAAGGTATAGTGCTATCATCTGGCGCCCAATTATTTCTATAATGCAATATTTGCTTTTCTGCTTCAACATAACTCCCGTATTTTTTTATTATGTGTGAGTTCAACTTACTATCGTCTAAATAATAATCGTAATACGGATCTATCATGTTGTTGGTAATATAAATTAACCAGTCATACATAGGTGATCCATAATGAACTTCAGACAATAAATCTGATCGCGAAGATTCCTCAGTTAATATGAAATCAAATGATGAATATATGTCATTTTTTGTTGCATCTGTAAAGTCTACATTTACTAAAATGTTTTTTGCTATATTGCCATTGTAATCCACTAAAGGAAATTTGTCGAAATATTTACCCATCAGTTCTACCCCTTTATTAGATCGTCTGCGCCGCCGACTACTTCACCTACATATTTTCTTATACCATCTGGAATCAAGTCACCAGCTTTATCAATTATTTTTTCTAATTGATTATCATCATAGCCGGCTCTATCAAAATCACCAGATGTAAAGTATGTTGTTTCTATAAATGATAAACTGATATTGATAAATGTTGGTAAATTAGTTCCAGCAAAGAATGATGGAATTCCATTCGGTGAATAGTTCACTTTAACGTCTTTTAATAGCGCAGGCTTATATGTTATCAAATCAGCACCAATGCGATGCCATGGTTCCATTTGTATCTGGCACATTAATGGATATTGAAAAACTGGAGTGCCTATAGTACTAAATGCTGGCAATGAATTTTGTTTTAATTTAAGAATTATGTTTTTTAGTTTAACACTTTCTTCTGGATTTCTGGGAGCAAAAGTCCATTCGAATTGATGTTCTCTTAGATTTACACCCTGAAATATAGCAGCGACATGTGGATTCGGTGTTGATCCGAGATACGATGTAACAGCGTCTTTAGTATCATTACTCAGTTCACCTAAAGTGTTTGTCATGAATGAAAATAATACAGCATTTGTTGAACTATAACCCTCTTTAGCGCCGGCAGCCACCGTCTGAATAACGTCTGCAATTGCGCCAGGAGTTCCTAGACTCGAATCACTTATGTTAAGAGAAAATCCGTCTTCTAGTTTTCTCGGTATAGGCAAAATAATAGCATTATCGAATTTTAATGTCGATTGAAGCTGTGGGGCCTGTCTAACATACTGTCTAAATTGCATAGTCATATAATACTTAGCAAGATTCCCAGGAAATTGTAGCACATCTACATTTGTTCCATCCAAATTCTTCAGTTTATCGTCAATTTTTCTAACTGAAGACGATGAAGTATCAGCATATGAAGGCAAGAAATTATCACATATTTCTTGCCTACTGACTCTATTGTATTCTGATGATGCCGTTTGAAAATATTTGTCGGCAAGCTCATTTTTTAGAGCATCACCAAAACGAGAAGACAGCTGTTGAGAAATGTTTGATGATAAGCCACTCTTCCTTAATGCACTAGAAAATAAATCTTCCACAGCATTCTCGAATCTATTTTCTAAAGATCGGGTCGCGACATCAGCTAAACGCTTTAGGGGGTCTAAATTAGACTTTTTTGTAAATTTACTTAGGAGACTCATTAAAAACTCTTTTCGTTTTTATTTTATTTATAAATATTTAATGGTAGCATATAGAGGTAAATTTAGACCAAAAAATCCCAAAAAATACACTGGAGACCCTTCTAATATTGTATATAGGAGTAGGTGGGAGCTTATTGTGATGTCTAAATTAGATACACATCCTGATGTTATAGAATGGGGTTCTGAAGAAATAATAATCCCCTACAGGTCACCGGTAGATAACAAAGTCCATAGATATTTTCCTGATTTTTACGTGAAGAAAAGAAATCATTCAGATGGTAAAATAAGCGAAATATTAGTTGAAGTAAAACCATTTGCTCAAACACAACCACCACGTGCTCAGAAGGGCAAACCATCTAGACGATATTTGAATGAAGTACATACATGGGCAATAAATGATGCCAAGTGGAAAGCAGCGAAGACGGTTTGTGCCAATAAGGGTTGGGACTGGGTAGTTATAACAGAAAAAGAACTCAACCTGAAATTTTGAATAAATAATTAAAATTGGAGAATTAAATGTCAAAACAGATTTTTGACGATATTGTTACTAAAGGTATGAGATCGGGGCAAGTGCCAGCGAGAACCAAAGAAGCACGCGAGTGGTATAGACAAACAACAAAGGCTTCGGTTAAAAGAGTTAACGAAAAGAAACTGATGAGCGACACAAAAAGAGCCGTCATGACACCAAAAGTTGGCTCTATGTATCTATTTAGTTACGATGCTAAATTTAAAGACACACTACCATACTGGGATAGGCTTCCACTCATATTTCCATTCAAAGTAGTCAAAGGTGGATTCTACGGAATTAATCTTCATTATCTGACACCAAGACTTAGAGCACGACTGATGGATGGATTGTACGATCTGGCAAATAATGGTAGATTTGATGAAACGACAAAACTAAGAATGAACTATCAATTACTTAATTCTATATCTAAACTAAGATATTTCAAACCGTGTATTAAACATTATTTAAATACTCAAGTAAGATCCAATTTCATGTACATATATCCCTCAGAATGGGACATTGCGATTTTCCTTCCACTAGCTAGATTCCAAAAGCGCGGTGCTAATCGTGTTTATGCAGACTCAGAAAAGGCAATATATAATGTCTAATTTCGAAAGACAGGTCGGTGAATATCCAGATATTCCGAAAACACGACAGAGCCGTTTTAATATTGATTCATTTAAAGCTGAAATGAACCAAAGCGGTATTGTTCCAACTCACAGTTATCTAGTAACATTTTCACCATTTAATAATGGACCAGCATTTAACTTAAGTAATTTTATAACAGATAATGGTAGTGTATTAGCAATGAGATGTGAGAGTGCAATTCTTCCAGGAATAAGATTACTTAAAGATGAAACCATTAGAAGATATGGATACGGTCCAATTGAAAGAGTTCCCTATTCAGCACAGTTTAATGATATTACATTAAACTGGGTATTGGACACTCGTGGAAAAATAATGGAATTTTTTAATATGTGGATGAAAACTATTGTTAATTATGATTCTGCTGGCGGTAGAGACATGGTCAGCACGTCGACAATGGGCGGTCTTAATTATAGTCCATATGAACTTGGATATAAAGATTCATATTCTAATCCAAAAATGAATATTTTTATTTATGATAATGCATTAGATCAAGTTGTCATATATGAAATATTCGATGTGTTTCCATCCGCGATAAATGATGTCCCAGTTTCCTGGGGAGAACAAGACAGCGCTCTTAAGCTTTCTATAGAATTTTCATACACAGATATTAATATCATAACACCTAAAAATACAGCAGAAATACCACAAAGAATTTTTAACGATTTCGCGACTATCCAAGCACAATTTAATGATGCTAGATACGCAGAGTTTACTGGAAATAAAACCGACCTGTTTGGTAAGATTTTCACGGGCTCATTTTAATATTATTGGAGTAAAATTATGTTACCTAAAATTATAAATCAACCACTATTTGAATTGACAATACCATCTACAAAGAAAGTAATTTCATATAGACAATTCAATGTTAAAGAAGAAAAGATACTTCTTATAGCACAAGAAGATGGGAATGAACTTACCATCATTAAAGCCATGATACAAATTGTTAACAACTGTGTTATAGATACTGAATTTGATGTTCGTG
>Ga0105053_10001647_pt1 | contig 35600 bp, 30 predicted proteins | sample BON01_FD_78093 | JGI IMG/M metagenome (GOLD analysis project Ga0105053, IMG submission 78093) | Freshwater microbial communities from Lake Bonney liftoff mats and glacier meltwater in Antarctica - BON-01 | ecosystem: Environmental > Aquatic > Freshwater > Ice > Glacier meltwater | place: Lake... | reverse complement strand
TTAACATTTGTGACTCCTACTTTGTTGGCTGGCGACAGATCTCTAGCGAATGTTGTTGCCCACGAGGTCGCCCATTCTTGGTCGGGGAATTTAGTTACGAATGCCACTTGGTCTGACTTCTGGATGAATGAAGGATTCACCGTGTTCATTGAGCGCAAGATTATTGAGAGAGTGTATGGTATCAAAGCAGCGGGGCTCAAATCTGCTCTTGGTTGGACGCACTTGCAAGATGCTATTTGCCACTTCGGGCATTTGCACGAGTTCACGAAACTTCACATTGACATGAACGATGTTGATCCGGATGATTCTTTCTCTTCGGTGCCTTATGAAAAAGGGTGTGCATTTTTGACATATCTGCAAGATTTAGTTGGCGGGGCGTCACAATTTGAACCTTTCCTGAAAGCCCATGTGCTACGGTTTCAGTATGGAACTGTTTCGTGGGACCAATGGAAGTTGTTCTTTGAGCAGTATTTCATCGAACATGATGTGTCTGAAGAAAAACTTGCAACGATTGATTGGGATGCTTGGATTCACTCGCCTGGAATGCCACCAGTGAAGCCTTCAGTCGATACACAGCTATATGATGCAACAGTGATGGCGGTAGAATCGTGGTTGGAGAAGGGATCTTGCAAGATGGAGGATAATTGGAACTCTGATCAGAAAGTTGTTTTTCTGGACCAACTTATTGAAAAGTTCACTCAACCAGGTTTCAAAATGGACGCGTCGTTGCTGCACAAGATCGATGAAAGATATCAATTTTCCAAAACGAAGAACTCGGAAATCATTTTCAATTGGTGCACTCTTTGTATCAGAGCCCATCACGAGGATGTTTTTGAACTGACAGTCAAGTTTTTAGTAGACCAAGGGAGGATGAAATTTGTCAGACCGTTGTTTCGGGATTTATTCAAATGCAGTGAGAATGGAAAAGCAGTTGCACTTGGAACATTCAATAAGTATAAGTCCCAGTACCATGCCATAGCACAAAAGATGATCGCCAGGGATCTGAACGTTTAAGCTCTTCATTACATAAGAAATTAGTGTTTATTCTTCCATTCAAAGTTTCATTTTTTCGAAAATTCGATTTTTGTTGTTTAAAATTCATCGTAAATGAGTTGCTCTTTTGTTGTTTTATGCATAGGAAATTTTGAAAAATAGATATTGTAGGATGAATGGAAGTTCGGCAGTGAAGTGACAAAGAACTTAAGAATGAATTAGTTCGCTCTTTTCTATACTGGATCCTTAATTAATAATTAAAGTTTGGCTCCTAATGCGTCAGTTTTGAATTCTTTTCTCAAATCATTCTTGAGAATCTTTCCTGCTCCACTGATTGGCAACGAATCTCGAATTAGAACCTTCCTTGGGACTTTGAATCCGGCTATCAATTTTCTACAATGCGAAACCACGTTTTCTGCTGAAACTGATTTACCGGGAGCAGGTACCACTACCGCTGTCACAAGCTCTCCGAATTTCGGGTCTGGTGTTCCAATGACGGCACACATAGCGACATCAGGTCCCATTTTCAAAATAGCATTTTCCACTTCTGCGGAGTATACGTTTTCTCCACCTGTGATAATCATGTCTTTAATTCTATCGACGATAAAAACATATCCATCTTCATCCATGTATCCACCGTCCTCAGTGTGCATCCAGCCTCCTATATAATAATTGCCATTAAATATATTCGCATATAGTTTCAGCGCATACATACCCTTTAGAGCTTCTGCAGTCTTGGCTGGCATTTCCCAATAACCTGGCATCAAACTATAAGTACCTGACACGATTGAATGGAAAACACGTCTTACCTTTCATTACATGGGGGCCCCGAGTTAGTATCTGTCCAACAGTACCTCTAGATACTTCATTATCTTTTTCATCAGCAATCTTTACTTCAGCCCATGGTACAGGTCTTCCCACAGCCCTCATTTTGGGATTACCAGGCGTATGGCACGCTGATGGCAACATTGTGATGGCAGGAGATGTTTCAGTCATACCGTAGCCTTGCATGAACTGCGCATTAGGGAATTTCGACATTGCAGGAGCTAGTAGAGCTTCAGGCATTGGAGAAGCTCCGTAGATGATGTTCTGCAGCGAAGAGCAGTCATATTGGCTTTGGTCTTCCACTTGCAGCATCATCGCGATCATTGCGGGGACCATCATAGCCTTGTTAACTTTGTATTTCTCTATAGCCTTCAGCATGTCTTCCGGGACAAATTTGGGAATGAAGACATGGGTTCCAGCCACCATGGTGATTCCAAAACTGCTTGCTCCGTCTGCTAGATGAAACATTGGTGCTGAATGCAGGTAGGAGCTCTCCGTCGAATAGTGAAGCATTGCTACGTGACCTAAAGCGTTGATGACGATGTTACCATGTGTCAACATGACTCCTTTTGGTTTACCAGTAGTACCCCCAGTATAGAACAGCCCAAAAACATTATCTCCACCGCGCATGGCATCATGCACTGGAGGTCCGGTTTCGATCATGGCTCCGTATGAAATCGTCCCTTTTGGTGGTATGGCGTCACCTGCATAGATAACTCGTTTCAATGACGGAATTTGACCTTTAATAGCTTCCAAAATACCTTTAAATGCTTCGTCCACCATGATGAACTCCACTTTGCAGTCGTTGAAAACTTCAATCATCTCGGCCGGGGCGAGTCGAATGTTAATCGGAACTACAATACCATCGGCCCACGGACAAGAAAAAAAACTTTCCAAATATCTGTCGCAGTTGAGCATCACTAGAGCCACTCTCCCGCCTGGACTCAGTCCCATTCTTCTCATTGCTCCCGCGATTCGTGAGACTCGTTCTTCCGTTTCCTTGTAGGTAGATCTTCTTCCAGTAGCAGCATCAATAGAGCAAATGTTATTAGGATGTTGCTGCGCAGCTCTCTTCAGCATTGCTGTCACAAATATAGTAGGGGCAGGCACGTCCATTGGATGACTTCGAATTGAGGTTTTGAATTCTTCTTAAGATAGGACAAAGGAGGGGGGGACCTTTCCGTGCATCATAAAAAGCATTTTCTCTTCCTTTTATTTCAAAAATGTTTTAATTAAATCAAGGTGCCATTCGAATACGTTTGTAACTACGATGCTCCTCTATACGCGCGCTCGTTAGAATCCCCATCTTTTAACTCACATGCTGGGCGGAAGGTGCCGTCTGGATTTCCGAGGTGAGGGTTTCTTTTTGTAGTTTTCATTGATCCAAGCGAAGAATACCCCTGGTCATATAATATACAATAATCCAAATTCAATCCTTTGAGGAATTTCCAAATGGTGGAATACGACCAATCTAGAATAGGATTCACTCGAACTATATCGGGCCATCCTTCCGTGCATGGAGAGAAATGCTCAAGCGATCCCCCGTGTGGATCAGACCGCCGTTGGCCCATAAGAACAGCACGAATACCCTGGTCGTACATCATCTCGAGGCCTTTTCTATAAGAACTTGGATACGTAACTATGCTGATTCCATGCTTCAACTTGAGCTCGTCAACAAACTGGTGGATTTCAGGAAACTCGTCAGCATGTTCAAACACTCCAAATTTCAAAAGAGAAATGTTTTTAGTGGCATGAATCTCAGACACCACAATTCGCACTAAATGAAGAACCACCGTGCAGTCCTTCCCTCCATTGAATGCCATTGCCACCGCATTCAACGGATATCTAACAAAACATTCGCGTATGATATCTAGTGCTATATTGATTTGTCTAACAGCTTCTTCATCCTCCAAATCATTCAGCCATGCAGACACCCGTTCATGCAATTCACACATCAAGGACGGAATGAAATAGCCCCCCATTATATCCGTAAAAAATAACAGATGACAATCCAACAGGTTTTCTTCATTACTGTTCATTCGTATTAGGATCATCCTTAAAAGCCTTGTTTATTTCTGGAGCCGCTGTTTTTGAAGATTCGTACTTGCAAGATAGATTCTACTGCAGCTTGCTCAAGCATAGTGGAATCACAACTATCTCTCTCATTTTAGATCAAAACGAATTTTAAAAAAGTAAGTGGTTCATTTTTAGATCTCATTCATGTTATGGGATCTCATGTGCTACGAATATTAACATCAAGAATCGAGAAAGTTTTTATTCGGATTCTTCCTCACTCTGCGATTCATCTTCTTCACTGCCTTCTGATTCCTCTTCAGACTCTTCAATATCCTCTGCCTCTCCAGTGCCCTCCGCTTCCAGACGCTGCCTCTTCTTTTCCAGATATGCTGCTTTATTTGCTGCTTTTTTGTCAATCTTTGCTTGGATTTTTCCCATGTATTCGTCAAACTCTTTCTTCAAACGCATGAATCTTTTCCCTTCCACATGTCGCTTCACTTCCTTTGGAATTTTGTTTATGGTAATTTTAGTTAACTTGCAATATAGCTTCTTCGGTTTGATTATATGAGGCACAATATGCGGCAAAAATTCTCCAACCCACGAATCCTCAAACCAATTTTCTTTTTCTCTCTTATACCTATTAAATTAAAATGAGATACGATTCGTTGAATGATATTAATTAAAACGTACCTTGTGCTGATCAAATGCTTTTCTACAGTTGCGAAGTCGGGCATCATTTCGTGCTTGGTGACCAGACATTTAATTCTTTCTCCGTAGTTGGTTTCTATTTTGGTCAAATCCCCATTCGTGCTCAACAGCTGTTCCAATGGATCTTTTTTTTGTTTCTTCTTTTTCTCGCTTAGTGCAACGCCGCTTTTCCTCTTGGAGACTTTCGATGGAGCCATCGTTCGAATTTGTATGGTTTCAAGAAGCTGTAGACCATATGAATTCAAAATCAATTGAAATAGAATTCAAATGCATTTTTTATAAACATTGCCATCAGGCTCTTTTCTTTCAACAAGATACTCTTGTTTATTAAGAAATTAGCATTTGATGGCTTTTATCCACTACTAGTAGTTTTAAAAAAATCGATTTTTGTTGTTGTTAAAAATAAAAACCGTTGTTACTTTTCTTCTTCTCTGGTGATGTAACGTAAAAGATCGACTCTGGATACCACTCCAGTAATGATGAACTTGTCTTTCGTGCTTCCATCGGCATCGAAACATTCTTGAGTCTGAGTTACCAATGCAAAATGGTTGCTTTCAAAAATCTTCGCCAACTTCCACAGCGGGGTGGTCATACGAACTTGATCAAATTTCTTATACAGGGCATTCACCACAGTATCCGATGGACTAATTTGTTTCCGGAGAAGCATCGAGTTCATGTTACCAGCAGTCACTACGCCGAGGATAGATCCGTCAGCGGCGCAAACCGGAAGCTGATCGAAGTTTTTGTCTTCAAGTATCTGTACTGCTTGTTTCACAGTAACATCCTTCGTTATGGTGCAAGGTGTAGACGGACGAAGCTCAGTGACAGTTTTAGAAGCCCACCATTGGCTCATATCCACGGTGCTTTCTGGTGACATGAAATTATTATCCACCATCCAATCCTCACTCAGGAACTTGGTCATGTAATTTCTGACCGAGTCGGGAAGAATCACAACACAACGCTGTCCTTTCTTCAACGTCTTTGCTGCTCGTAGTGCAGCTGCCACAGCAGAACCGCAAGACCCTCCACAAAGTAACCCCTCTTCACGGATGAGTCTACGGGACATCAGAAACGACTCTTTGTCGCCAGTCTTGATCCATTCATCTACAACTGAACGATCAAGAACTTCAGGGATGAAGTCGTATCCAATGCCTTCCACCTGATACGATTCTAAACGCTTCTCATCATTAAGTGAATCAGGAACTGCGAGTATAGACCCGATTGGATCGACACCAACTACCTTGATGCCCGGAATCTTCTCCTTGAGCTTCTTAGCAATGCCGGTTATGGTGCCTCCAGTCCCAGCACTTATAACAACCATGTCAATCTTCCCGTCAGTTTGTCTAAGTAGCTCTTCAGCTGTACCGTCATAGTGTGCCAACGGATTAGATTGGTTTGCATATTGATCCAAAATGTGTGAATTTGGAATCTCTTTATTCAAACGAAGCGCAACACTGATATGCGATTCTGGAGAATCCCAGGCTGCTTCAGTTGGTGTGCGAATTATCTGGCTACCAAGAGCCAACATGACATCCACCTTTTCCTTGGACATCTTTTCAGGGAGAGTAATAATCATCTTGTATCCTTTGATTGCTGCCGCAAGAGCAAGACCTATTCCAGTATTTCCCGATGTAGGCTCAATCAGCGTGTCACCTGGTTTAATTCGGCCGCTCTTTTCAGCATCTTCAATCATTCGAAGTCCAATTCGATCCTTGATAGATCCTCCAGAATTGAAGAACTCACATTTGGCCAACAGCTCGCACTCGAGTCCGTCATCTTTGCCTACGCGATTCAAACGCACCAATGGTGTTCGACCGACATTGTCCAAAATGGAGTCCATGATTACCGCATCTACAGGGAGTCTGAAAGAGAGGTTGTAAGAGAAAGCTGTCCATCCCTTTATCCAATGTATACTTACGTTCTTGCAGGAGTAGTCATGATAGAAACAATGTATCAACTATATAGTCGATGTGTCACAAAAAACTCAAACGAGGGTCTACTTTGACGGTTGGTATTTTTGGCAGGTAATAAAGTTTGAATCATGGATGATTCTATCGATGATGTAGAAGAAGCTATTCGAAGAGCAGAGGAGCTCATGTCGAAAGGCATGGAGATGCTTCAGTTTGATGAACTACCTAAAAAACATCTTGATAACAACCGCTACAGTGATCCTGATGCCAAAGAAGACTTAATCCAGAAACTATTGCATGAGCGCGAATATACGCTTCGAGCCCACAAGGAGGCGGAAGAACTGGCAGAAGAAATTAAATTTAAAGAGATTGAGAGACAAGTCATGATGGAGGAGGAAACGAGTGTTACTGAACCCCCCATTCGAATTCAACTCTCAGAGTATGTTACACTAAATAATATCAATAGAACTGCTGAACCAAGACACTCTGGATTCGCCAGAAAATCCAAAGATGAAATAAAACGCGAGGTGGAAGACGAACTTGTTCGTAACTGTACGTTTAAACCGGTAATAAATGAAAAGGTCAGGGTGAAGGCCGAAACTATTGAGGAAAGAGTTGAGAGATTATCCCACCCAAAGAGTGACTATTGGGTGCAGAAAGACAACGAAAGGATGGTTCATGAGCAGGAAGAACTTGGTAAAATATGCACGTTTAAACCAGACATATCCTTAACCAAGAATACCTACGGCACGAAAGATGAAACATGGCAAAAACGCGTGAAGGAAGCCTATCGAACAAATGTCCCTGTTGAAGAACGGTTGCACGAGGATGCGAGTGAAAGATGGGCTGCCAGAGAAAAAGCTAAGGAAGAGCTAGAGAAAGCAGAATTAGATGCTCAGTCATCTTTTCGTCCAAGGATGAATCCAATATCTGAAGAAATTGCTAAACAAATCGGGTACGAACCTCTTCAAAAACGAGCTACCCAAATTCAACGAGACAAAAACGAGCGATTGGCGAAGTTACAGATGGAGGTGGAAGCCAATGACCCTAATTTGACATTCAAGCCGACGATATCTGAAACATCTGAAAGAATTGCTCAATCGATGAACCTTCGGAAAGGGGTTGCTCCTTCAAGGGACGTTGTAACAAGATTAATGTCGCATTCTGAAGTTGTTGCTCAACGCAAGAATAAAAGAGAGCAAGCATGGGCCCAGCAGCAAGACCTCAACAATAAATTCGTACCAAAAGCTTCCATGAACTCCAACAAACTTTTGGAGCAAAATCCTGACTACCGTGATTTAGATTTCGTGAAACGACAAGAAAAATGGATAGAAAAGCGACTTAAAAAGGAATCTGAACTTCGGATAGCTCAAGGTGTAGCTGAGAATGCTACGTTCACACCATCTATTGGAAACTCGGAAGCAGTGCTCATTCATGCGCGACCAGAACGCATGACAGAAACACGGGAAGAAAGATTTGAAAGACTGGCAGTGAGAGATCAAGATCACAAAAACAAAGTGGCTGATCTGATCCGTGAGCATTATTATGGCCAGTACAACTATAAACCAAAAATCAACAAAGTCTCCGAAGCTATAGCCAAGGAATCGAATCGCGATGATCTGTATCAAGATCTTTATCAGAACTCGAGAGGCAGACAATTTAAAGAGCTTGCTCAGTCGCAATTACAGGAAGAGCTTCTAAAAGAGTGTACATTCAAGCCGCGAATATTGCGACGCACCGGGGGTACTGCATCAGATGCCATCAAGTCCCTTGGTGTAGACGCTGATCATTCTATGAAACTGATCAACGAATCGAAACGCTTACGGGAAAAGAAACTATTGCAAATGCGAAGGGAACAGGAATTTAATGAGCTGCAAGAATGCACTTTTGCCCCTTCTGTCAATGAGAACATCCCCAAACAGCCGACGGGTCCGGTTGTGGTGCGTGGTCTAGGCAGATATTTGGAGCTTCAAGAGTTGGCAAAACAACAACAAACAGATCTGGAGACTCGACAGAAAAAAGCGTTCATGACAGAACTGACGGATGAACTGCAAGCTTGCACTATTCCGAAACCATTCAAATTGTCGAGTGCACCGAGAAGTTCCAGAATCAAAGCTAAAAACCAAGTAGAAAGGCAGTGCACATTCAAACCGAAAACGAACCTGACCAAAGATAGAAACCAAATACGCAAAATATTAGCAACAAAATACAACTAATTAAGAATCATTTTTATACCAAGGTAAATAAAATCGATGGTAAGAATCAAACTTCAAGTAGAAAGCTAATCGAATCGAAATCTATAACAAACTTGACCAAAGATAGATACACCACTAAATGAAATAGTCTAAATATAAGCAACAACTAAAACTACATCATGCATGTCCCTATGAGAAGATTATATTCCACCATGAAAAACGACTAACGGAGATATCCTTCATGTGTACTTCAAATCGATGAAACAAAGAAGCTGCTTGAGATCTGTTATGTATCGATGCATCTGGGTCCTCTTGAATGATGTTGCAGCACAGTAGAGCAGCGGTGCCTGATGCTAATGTCCATCCAGTAGATCCATGTCCTGCGTTCACAAACACGTTATCGAACTGCTCTACTTTCCCTACAACTGGCAGTGAATCAGGTGTTTGCGGCCGCATCCCACACCACACAGCCTCTTTACTGGTATACGTCATCGAAGGCAGCATCATCTGTGCTCTCGACAGCAATGTTTCCTCACACCCATCTGGACATTCGAGGGATGAGGAAACAGGCAACTTTACAAAATCGGCCATCCCTATTAGTCGAACACGGTTTTCGTGAAATGGAGTAACCTGGAAGCTCAATGCACCACTGACTTTGTCAACTATTGCTACAGACGGACCATTTTGCACCCCTGTCAAATCCAAAGAACATCCGCGCACGCATTCAATGAATAAGTTCGAATGAAAGAACTGGGACATGATGCTCTGTGTCCAAGGCCCACAACAAAAAACAAAGAAATCCGCACGCAGTTCCTCCTCTTTTCCTTCCAGCACTACATGATCCACTTTACGACCGTCCAAAGCAACATCTACCACACGCGTATTGTATTTGAAACGGACAGGATTCTTGTCGTTTTCACAGAGTTTTGAAACTTCCAATAGAAATAACCGCGCATCAGCAGATGCATCATCGGCAGTAAGTGTACACATTGGATTCATAGTCGCTTTCTTCATTTGTGATAGATAGCTTCCAAGAAACGGAAACGTGCTGATGCATTCGTCACATGTATAAGTCTGGGAGGCCTGATATCCAGCTTTCACTAATCCAGGCACTCGGTTTGGGTCAAAAGTTTGACTGTCGTCGATTGTCAGATTCCCTTGATGCCATTGGACCTTAGATCTACCGTTTCCCGGAATTGCATCCATAATACAATTCGTGGCCTCTGCAGACACGTTCATCAATTGACGAATCAAGCAATTGTTTTTATCGTATCTGCTCTGAGTGCAGTTTCTCATGAAAACCATGCCCCATAAAGTCAGTGAATAAGACCATTGAATAGATGAAGGCATGTCACCTTTCACTAGCTGATATGTTTCATCAGCATCTGACATTGAACCAAATCTCAAAACGAAGTTCTTCAGAGCATGCAGCGGCAATTCAAGAACTCTCGAAATAATTGCTGGGGAAGACAAAGGATAAAAAGCCATCGCTGTCGGACAAAACCTTCCTGCATTGGCAAAAGATGTCCGCATTCCGGGGGCATTTTCTTGCTCCAATACAGTCACTTTGTATCCAGATTGTGCCAAGAAATAGGCTGAACAACAACCAACGATTCCCTGAAGCCATCATATGTAAGCACATTGCAGCTACTAGTCAATGAATGCAACGCACTTACCGCGCCTACTACCACCACGTTCTTCCCATTGCCCTCCTTCGTCCCCAACATCTTAAATTATGATCGCAAATCAAGCTATTTAGTCCCCCGCATCGTCCTTGCAAGTTGCTTTGAATGGTAAGTAGGAGTGCCGCTTCCATAGGTGGAAAACTGACTGGTTCTGATTTAGTCAAATCCGGAAGAGCACACTCGGAAGCGAAGTCGGTTTGACGAAGAAGGTGGAGTGAAAACTGCACAAGAGAGGGCAAGAGAGATTGCAGCTCGTCTGGCCACTATCGGTGCTTCTCCAACAAGTGCTAGTAATGGAACTGGTGGCGCATTTGGAACGGTGACAAAGAAGGTGTATTGTCCTGTTCGAGAATATCCGGATGTGAACTTCACTGGACTTCTCATTGGTCCCAAAGGGTCTACTCACCGAAACCTTGAAGAACAAACTGGAACCAAGGTACGTTGCTTTTTAATACTGTGTTATCACTAAAGTGGATGTCAGATCAAATTTCGAGGAAGAGGTTCGGCTAGAGATGGCGAACGTGAGCAAGACCCAGATGACGATATGCATGTGTTGATTATCGGAGATCGCGACGACAAGGTAAAACGAGCAGAAGATATGGTGCGCGCTATAATCTTCGATGAGGACAAACTATTGGATTTGAAACGACGCCAATTGGTTGACTTGGGAACGAATCGAATAGACAGCGACCCTAATTTAAAAGTGGTCGAGATGAAAATAGCCAAAGGAAACATTGGTCTGGTCATCGGGAAAGGAGGAGAAACGATACGCGATCTGAAAGATCGGTCTGGCGCTTTTATTCAAATTGACGACTCTGCGAATCCTAGTGACCAATTCGGTACGTTGCAAATACGAGGCCGACAGGAATGCGTAGAAAAAGCGGAGCAATTGATTCAAAAACTCATTTCTGATATGGATGAGCAGCACAAGGCGCGTGGAGGCGGCGGAATACGGCAAGTACTGGACATTGAGACGGATATTGCTGTTGATAACGATCGTGTTGGACTGGTGATCGGTAAAGGTGGTATCACTGTTAAAGGCATTCAAGATAGGCTGAATTGTAGAATTGAAATTCCCCGAGTACCAGATGCATCTAATCCTTTAATAAGAACTTTGGTGATTAGATGTGCTACTGTAGAAGACGGTGAAGCAGCTAAGAAAGAAATACTGAGGGTAATTGCTCCTTTGGAAAGCGATGGTCAATACGTGATGGCTCAACCACAGTCAACTGATGGCGAGGTTTATGTAGTACCAAATAATAAAGTTGGACTTATAATTGGGAAATCAGGATCAACTATCAAGATGATTCAAAGCAAGACTGGTTGTGACATACAAATACCTCAGCACCCAGATCCTGGAACGAACAACAGTACAAGAAGTATTCAACTTAACGGCAGTCCTGCTCAATGCAATGCTGCTCGTCTTGAAATCGAAGCTGTTTTGGACGAGTATGACAGAGGTGGAAGTTCCAATTACCAAGCAGGGAATTCTAGTTACCAGGGAGGGAATTCTAATTATCAAACAGGAAGTTCCAATTACCAAGCAGGAAGTTCCGATTACCAAGCGAGTACCACTGGTTATAACGATATGCAAGCACAACAGTTACAATGGCAGCAGTACTACGCCCAACAGGCAATGAATATCACCGAGAATACCAGTGATCAAAAGTACACTCGTGAACAATGGAGGGATTGGAAGGAGTATTACGCGCAGTTTGGATATCCCATGCAAGAGGACCCGCCACCCCATCTGCTGGCTGAGTAGTCAGCATTTGTTGGTTAATAAAATTAGTAACCTCGTAAGTTCGTTGCAAGTTGTTTCGTTCTACCACTGTATGTGATACCATTTTTGAAGTTTAAAATTTTGCGTTCTAAATTCTAATGTACATTAGACGGGGGACCGTACCTCTTTGGTATGATTGTTTGCGTCAATTTCGAAACCTGAAAACCCAGCATGTTAAAGCAAGTGTTCAAGACTCCACTTACGTCTAAATTGGGGATCGTCCATCCTATAATCCAAGGAGGCATGCACTACGTCGGATACGCTGAGATGGCGGCCGCTGTAAGTAATGCTGGTGGCCTCGGGATGGTTACGTCGCTGACATTCCCTGATGCTGATGCGCTGCGAGCTGAGATCCGAAAATGCAAGTCGATGACGAAGAACCCATTCGGGGTGAACATGACTCTTCTTCCGATGCTGGTTCCTCCTGACTATGAAGCGTATGCTCGGGTTGTGGTTGAAGAAGGTATCAAAGTGGTCGAAACGGCTGGTCATTACAAAGGACTGGAGCCGTTTGTGAAGCTGTTCAAGGACAACAATATTATTATTATTCACAAGTGCACACAAGTACGCCATGCGTTGACTGCTGAAAAGATGGGTGTTGATATGGTTTCAATGGATGGGTTCGAAGCTGCAGGGCATCCTGGGGAAGCAGATGTTCCTAATTGGGTACTCTACACGAAAGCCGCTAGGAAACTCTCTGTACCGTGGTTAGCATGTGGAGGCTGTGGTGATGGAAGCCAATTAGCAGCAGCGCTTGCACTAGGATCTTCAGGAATGGTGATGGGCACGAGGTTCATGGCCACGAAAGAAGCACCAATTCACGCCAATATTAAACAAGCGCTCGTCGATGCAGATGAAAACTCAACAACATTGATCATGAGGTCAATGAAAAACACCGAGCGAGTTTTCAAGAACAAAGCAGTTGAAGAACTTGCTGCAATAGAAAAGGAATTTCCGGGAGATTTCAGTAAGATCAAACATTTGATTGGAGGTAAAATTTATAGAGATGTCTTCCAGAAATCTGGAGATATCGATGTCGGAGTTTGGTCCGCTGGAGTTGTTATGGGTCTTATTGATGATGTACCTACTTGCCATGAGCTTTTGCAACGCATTGTTTCAGATGCGCAGTTCATAATCGAGGACAGACTTAATGGTTTTTTGGTAAAATAAATAAATTCAATTTACTGCCATGGTGTATAATTTGTTATTAATCGTATATTTAACATCGTAATTCGATTAATAACTCGGTCTTGATTGGCATGACATTGTGCTGTCGCTGCTTGAAAACAAAAGTACCAGGAACTCGAAACTTGCAGTTTCACTTCTTGAGTACACGACACAAACCTTTTTTGAATTAAAGATATCGCTGTTCATGAATTTTTGAATTTCAGCATTTCTACATTGAGCAAGGAAGTTGAGCCCAGAAATCTTTACAAACAAGGCAACGAGTTCATTCAAAATCTAATTGAAATTCAAAATGTGCTTCATTTCATACGTCCACGCTAACAAAATATTATTGCAAGTGAAGATTTAGTAGTAGACTCAATGAATCAATGAGCGAGCATTCAGTTTAGCAAAAATGAAATTCCCCTCTCATATATATAGTTAAAAGAGTAAAACTTGGATCTTGCATATGAACGATGAATAAAATACAGAACTTAATCAACCCACCAGCAAAGAGATTTCACAACATACGAACTCAAACGAGATGACTTCTATTCCTCCTCTGTCGTGCTTTCATCTGAAACCTCCTTCTTGGTGCCAAAGGCCAACGACCTTACAATAAATCGGGGGGCGGCAGAGGTCTTGCCAGCTCCTAGAAAATCCATAATCAATTCTGTCACTTGTCCTACCTGCTGCTTCATGCCAGAGAGCGTTATGGAATTGAGATACTCTTCCAACAAAGGGAGCCTTTTGTCAGGTTCTGTGCGGAAGTACTTGGATGGCAAATAAGCAGAGATACCTAAAGCATCCAAGGAATTGTCCAAGTCGGCGAATTCATTGTACCTTCTCCAGGAACTAAAGTGCTTCACTGCGTGAGATACAAATCCAAACGAGGACTCAACAGTGTTTTTATCCTGGTTCGTGAGGTCGTCCTCCACCATGTTTGTGCTGATTTCATAATAAACGACATTTTTACGTTCGAATGGATGCATGAAACTCTGATAGCCGTCAATGCGGATTTGTGTATTCGAGTTTTCCCTATTTGTCAATGGGCTAGTAACACAGGCCACTCGATTACTGGACAGTAATTCATCAACCGCATTAATGTACTGCATCACTGCATGATCGCTGCAACAAAATTGATTTAATCCATATTGAGCTCTTCTACTTCAACTTACCTAAACATTGTTTTGCAAATTAACATCGTTCTCAATCCAGTCAAAGTGCCATCCTTTTCTAGCACCTCATATCTTCCATTTCCACCCTTGAACATATACAATACACGACCAGGAACGTATAAGTCTTGTTCATAATCCAATTTATACTCTTTTTGAATGGACCTGACCTTTTCAAGTAAATCAAGACCGGTTATAGGATCGTCTTCCTCTCCATGGTCAGTTTTCACAATACTTTCATTGTTCAATTTACCAACTTTTATCATTTGTGCAACTTGAAAGAGGGTTTCGTGCATGATGTTCATGTTGGATAGGGATGTTCGCGATATGATGTCCCTCTCGTGAACTACACTGATAACGTAGTCCTTGCACCCAAGAGCAGCCGTTTTGTCTAGTACTGGTGGTGTGGCATACGCATAGGCTCTTACATTACTAATATGTAATTCATCGTGAAGGATCATTGCAGTGAGGCAAGCTACGCCTGCACCAAGACTATGACCAGTGCACACGATACGATATCCTAATGGTATAAAAAGGTTCTCGATAAAAGAATGAATCCGAAGAACGATCCTTCGAGCAGCAATCATTATACCATCATGTGCATAAGTACTAGGGAGAAATGCACTTGTACGACACAGTATGTCTGTAAACACATCTTTCAGAGTACTAGTTCCTTTGATGCCCACTACAACAGTCTTTTCATTTGGGTTGAAAGCCTGTTCACACACATGTGAGCACACAAAAGTCACTCACAAAACTACTTACCAGATAATGAGCTGCCTGCTCGTGATCTGTAATGTGGTCGTAATAACAGAGTGTGTACCCGTTCTTGGTGAGGAACTCAACCAACGACTCTTTTGGTCTGTCATCGTAGGCTATGTCGGCAAAGTCTACAAACTTATCAACTTCACGAAGCGATGCTTTGGATACAGGTTTGGCTCCATCCGAAAGTGCAATGTCCCGCACCCCTGATGGATTCACTGCCTGATACTCCTCGAATGAATTCAGAACAAACATGATTGGCGCGTATAATTCAGCAAGAGACATTTTTGGTTCCTTACCAAGCAATTCCTGGGCATGCACAATTGTGAGTCTCAACTTAGAAGTAAGGTCAAAAAACGATTCTACAATAGTAAGAGATGGGGGATGAAATCGAAACAACAATGAACAACTCACCTTGTTTTGATTTACCAATTTTCATGCTCCACATAACGGCTTGCAATTTTTCAGATGGAGATGTGGATATCTCATTCCAATCCTTTATTGAAAGAGCCTTTTGCCATCGCGTGATATCTTTTACCTTCTCTTTCAACTGGGCTTCCATTGTCGACACGTGTCGCTACATGTTTTTTTCGAACCAATCTGTTTAGTACGTTACGAATGATGGAGGAGGTCGAAGAGTCGCTGACATTGGATATTATGATGCTTCTTGATACGGATAAGGTACCTGCACTTCGAGAAGAATTTGAGAAGAAAGAGGATGGACTGACAGAAGCCGAATTTGTATTTGTAATGAAAAAGTACATTAAGTCTTCGGTGGATCAAGTAAAGTTGGTTTCCAACTTGTGCGAGTTGTTCGCCCAGATCGATGTTAATGGGGATGGGTCCATGGAGTGGGATGAATTTACATCATACATTGTCGATACTGGTAATGTGGCCCGTGAAAATGAACCCAACAACATTCAAAGTTACCAACAGCGTCCGTGGGTTGATGAAGATACACATGCAGGAGGAATTCACAAGGTTTTTTACTTCCCCAAAATAGACAAAGTAGCATCATGTTCCAATGAGTGTAATTACCTATACTTTTATAATCCAGAGACCTTTAGGCCTGAAAAACCTTTGTATCACAGGACAGGATACATTCAAACGGCATTACATATTGGCACTCGGAATCAAATCGCATTATCAGCCACAGATCTCACAATATCTTTATATGATGATCAAAACTACAGGTTCATAAATAAGTTTCAAACAGACACCTCGCAAACTTGTCTCGAATGGTCAACTGAGGGGCTTTTCTCTGGTGGTATAAACGGAGTTGTTCATTTATGGGATATTGATACTGGCAAGGAAGTTCTAAGTCTTGGTGGTATCAATTCAAATGGTTATTTGAACCCTGGGAGTCACCGAGATATGATTCTAGACTTACTGGAAATCGGATCGTTGGAGTCGTTGGCTTCAGGATCGATGGACAAAACCATCAAACTTTGGGATCTCTATACAGGCAAACATAAAAAAACTCTGGAAGGTCACAAGAAAGGTGTTCGCTCATTGGCATACAATGTAGACTATAGGTTTATGGTGAGTGCCGGTTTTGACTATGATGCCTTAGTATGGAATCCGTATGTGGAGCATTTAATATTGCGATTGCACGGTCACACTGCGCCATTATGCAAGGTTGAAATGATACCTGACACACCGCAGATTATTACCGCTGATATTACTGGTACTTTGAAAGTATGGGACATCCGAAATTTCGCATGTATGCAAACAATGACTGCGGATCCCCCACAAGAGATTTCAGATTTTACTAGTGTCCACCGAATGAAGTCTCTGATGGTGGGAGGCAAACAAATGCATCTATTTGACTATGAGAAACTCACCAATCCTCAAATGACAGACGATCTTCCCCTTTTCGCGGCATTTTACAATCCGACCACCATGACCTTCATAACAGCTTCAGGAAGAGATATTAAACTGTGGGACGCACGTCATGGAACTTTGATAAAGAGATTTCGTGGATTGTCTTCAGTCTCTTCTCTGAGTGCCTTGTGCCTCGACGACAGAGAACGAAAATTTATTATTGGCCAACACGATGGAAGCATAGTTGTTTGCGACTACGTAAACGGGTCTGAAATGAAGCGCTTTGCATACCCGGAAACGTCCCATAGATCCGAGGTATCTGCTCTACTATACTGCAATCAGTTCAAAGTTGTTATCTCGGCAGGATGGGACGATACCATAATAATCCACGAAGAAATGGATGCGGAAAAAGGGATTATGCTGAGAAAGATGACCGGAGGTCACTTTGGCGGAGATGTGACGTCCTTGGCGTATTCATACAATCTATCATTGATCGCTTCGGGCTCTTCCAGTCCTGTTGCACCTGTGGTTTTGTGGGATTTTGAATTCGGTCGCGTGGAAGCCATCCTGCACCCTGGTGCAGACAACAAGTTGTGCACATGCACTGCGTTGGTGTTTATAGACGAAGCCTTTCCTGGATTAGTCTCTGCTGATAGCACGGGATCGCTTGTGTTTTGGTGCGTAAGGCCAGCGGCTCACTTACGAAATGAAGTCGTCGCCAAGGTCACCAACAGAGTGGATCATGTTGCAACAGGCGTAACAGTAATGCAAGTGGACCAGGTTCATTGTTTACTATACACTGGGGACGAGCATGGAAACATCACTGTGTGGGATTTCGCTGCTCTCACAGAAAAAATGGTGAATTTGATGGGTAGAAATTTCAAAAACGTGGAATGCGAGAACCCTCGCAGGAACATTCGAGTGGATGTTCAAAATAATTGTAAGCATGAAAAACGAAAATCAATTTCAAACAGTGTATCTGGTGGAGCCAGGACTGTGTTTGCTGTGAGTACATGGCAGGCACATTCTGATGCGATTCAGTCGATGCAGCTTGTACTTGAATGCAATCACGAATGTATCATCACATCTTCTTTTGATTGCTTAGTTAAAGTGTTTGATTTGAAAGGAGGCGTTATAGGTGTACTGCGTCAAGGAGAGAATATCTCTGGTTTCAATTGGAACTTTAAAGTTGATGTGAATAAGCGAAAGTCACGGCAATTGGATAAAGCCGCATGCGTTCTAGAGAATTTGGAGCAAGTTGGAGATGACTTTATGAAGCTTTTGAAAGATGATTCTGATGAAGATAGTTCCGGGTTTATATCAATGAATCAGTCGCTTGAGGTAGATCGTTTTTCCGAGAGGTCGTCATATGAAAGAAAAACTCCTAGACTAAAACCGATTGGTGCTTCAATGGCAGGAAGGGGTTTCTCCAACTCTTTGAAAGGTCGTCGGATGCGGGCTACTACTAAGAAATAATACTAGTTCGAATGAAACCCCGATATAAACCTCCCATTCGTTATGTTTCAATTACCTATTGGTCCAGCTGCTATGTGACAATAGTTTTCTTGGCTGATTGAATGAAGCTACAGAAAACAAGGCCACACGTAACGGTTTCACGATTATCAACTATTCTCGATTTAAAATACAGAAAGGTTTCATTCTTGAAAAAGGGGTAGACCATATAACGGTTATCGTCATCGATGGGAGCCTCCGCTTCCTTTGATGTCAATCCATTCGAGGATTTTAAATTAGGAGATTTCGAAGATGATTTTTATGGTACTATGATTAAAACGCTAGCTCCGGAAGCTCAACCTCACGCAGTCGATTTGCTTGAAGCAGCTCGCGAGGGCAGCGAAGCGTTCCATTGGTCGAACAGCACACATGATGCCTGGAATAAGTACGACATAGCTTCAAAAGCACTACAAGAGCTTGACCCAGGGCTGGGAAAGAGATTTAACGAATGTCAAGAATATGCAGCTTGCGCTGTTTCCTCATACTCCACCAAGTTAATTGCTGCGTATGAAGACATGTGCAATAATCCAGACGGTATTCAAGTTATCCAATGGGGAGAAAATTTTCCTAGCGAAAATCAACAACCTTGGTTTCATTTGAACCTTCAGACATTGTACAGGGGCAACGAATCCGACGACTCATCAGTTGATGAGTGGGGTGATGGACCTTATCAAGGATTTTCTGAAGACGATGCTGCCCTTCGCTTTGCTTTCGAGAAGATGGATGACAACGCACAACTCTTTCATGGCTATTGTAAAGCTCTTGTAAACAAATTCGGTGGTGCATACTATCAGGCTCCCACGAAATCGTATGTACGTGCTTCAGCCAAGATGCACGAGTACCTAGTCGAAAAAGACCTTGAAAGAATTTATGGCCATCGAAAATTTGAAGCAGCTGCATCCTTTCTACTGGATCTTGAGCGAGGAACTATTGTTCTTCCTGATTATTCAGTTGCTGTGTGGTTCCTCAACAACTTAGAAAGTCAATTAAAGTCGTGGGGGGAACTAACAATATTTAGGGTGAAAAACCGATTCCGAATGTCTCAAGAACAAGCTGAGAAAATGCACCATTATCGGGATATCCTCATCAACATTTGTTTCAACGATGGAGAGTATTCAAGCGTCTATGAGCTTCAAGTTACTTTGTTGCCTTTCAACATACTTAAGCAGGGGACCCACACCTATTACGATATACTTAGATGTCCACCAGGCGAGGAAGGCGCATTGCGTTTTCTTGAAGCTGGTCCCCGAGAACAGGACCTTGGCGAATGACAACACCAATAGAGAGATATAAATATCAAAATTAAAACAACAGCTACCCAAATAATGGTATGTTTTCATGCTTCTACTGGTGTTGCCACCACCATCATTGCTGACGATTTACTGGCATTCGACTTGACAGCAAGTAGTAGTTGCACCTTATAAATCTTTAGAAAGTAATAATAAGTATTTTTTATGAACCACTTTTTAGCTGTGATGACCTCCCCTTTAGAGCAGTGGCTTCGTATGTCGTCTGCAGTACCTCTAATGTGGATGTATTTTCTTCTTCTTATAACCAACACGTTAGTTAGAGACACCAAAGACACACTGCTTGTTATTAGTCCAGCAGGCGTAGAGGCCATACCGTTGCTGAAGTCGTGGGTCGTTATTCCAGCATCGTTAATATTTTTTGTGATATTCTATCGCCTTGATAAAACACACACCCAGCGTGAGCTTCTGGTTCTGATGATGCTGTTCTTCAATGCATTCTATATACTCTTTGCCATCTTCCTCTTTCCGATGATGGCTTCGTTCACACCCACTACTCTCTCTGCATACCTTGAAAGAACATTACCAACTAATGCACAGGCGATCCGGTTACTGTTAGAGAATTGGATATTAGGTCTTTACTATGTTGTGTCTGAACTATGGGCGTCTGCCATATGTTCATTCATGTTCTGGAACGTTGCGAACAATATCATGACCGTTACCGAAGCCAAGTCGACATACCCGCTTATAGGTGCTTCCGGCAATGCTGGAATGATTGTTGCGGGTACCTTATTGCGCATCTTTGCAGATAGAAGAGATGCCGATGTTCGAGCAAAAGCCTATTTGCGTATACCTGCTAAAGGGCACGGGTTGAAGCACTATTGGAGTTCTAGCACTGCGCAGGCGGAACATAGGGCTTGGCAAGGATCCCTGATACTGATTAGTTTTATCATGTTCATATCATGCGGGCTGATTGTGTTAGCATATGATGCTGCTTTTGAAAGGAAGATCAATGCCCTTGCTAGGTATTCGAAATATGATGACGACCTGGAAGAGCAGATTCCATCGGTGATACATGATTCTCACACTGGCAACGTTGTGAAAAGGAGGACCAACAGTGGGCTTAAGCATGTATCTAGTCTTATAGACTCGAAGAAGGAGCGGAAGAAGGGCATCTCGGTGTCGGAGGCGTTACTCACCTTATCTCGCTCTCGCCCTTTGCGAGCAGCTGCGCTTCTGGTTGTGAGCTACGGAGTGTCCATCAGTTTGGTGGAAGTCTCGTGGAAGGGTCAGGTGAAACGTTCTTTTCCTGAGCCTAATGACTACTCACGATTTATGGGTAGCTTCTGGACGTTGACAGGAATGATTTCTATGTTGCTCATGGTACTTGGACGATGGGTGATGCAAAAATATGGATATGGCATGGCAGTGATGTTCACGCCAACAATTATGGCTATCAGCGGAACATTATTCTTCTCTGTTACAATATTCCAAGATCTATTTCAACAACAAGATACTATTTCACCTTGGGCTGCCTATTTTGGAGGCTGTGCAGTTCTAGTAGCAAAAGCAGCAAAGTATTCCTTTTTCGATGCAACTAAGGAAATCATTTTTATTCCTCTTGATGACGATTCTAAGAATATCGGAAAAGCTGCCATTGATGTTATCGCCTATAGAATGTCGAAATCTGGTGGTTCTATTGTGCTTCAAATTGTTATTGTATTATTTGGTAGCCTTTCTGGTTTGGGTACTATTCCTATTGCAATGGTCTTTGGCTTAGTAGTCGGTGCATGGATATACGGCGCATTGACAGCTAAACGCGAAATGGAGAAGCACGGTGAAGAAGAATTGGGTCAAACAACAAATCACGGAATTTAAAATATTCAAGAAAAGATGAATTTAAATATTGGAAGCTAGCTCGACGTATAACAAGTGGGTCCGATGGAGGACCAATCACAGAATTTAAAATTATTCAAGAAAGAAGAATTAAGAGTGAAAATCATAGCTTTGACAATGAATCAGGTCCGACAAGACGGTATTGCGACGGAACCACGGGGCCGAAATACAGATTCCACAGAGCTTTCAAAGAAGATAATGTCCATCCACGATTTTGAACAATACTCTCAGGGAAACAGCCGAGATCTTTCGCTAGGTCGTCCATGTACTTAACATACCTGACAAAACCTGATACCGAAGGCTTGGTAGCCTGTAAATGGTTATGGCTGGCCTCTAAATCCTTTTCAATTGTCTCCTTGGTAGGTGTTGGGAACAGACCTGCCATCATTGCAGTTGCCCACCGAGCTTGCATTTCGCCGATACATGTCTCATTTCCAAACGAAGTGATGAAACCTAAAAAGAAAAGGCTAGGATCGTACATCGTAGACTTATAGAGCTTCAACCATGGTACACTTCTATTTTGGTCTTCCCAACGACTCTCTTGTTGTATTTGAGAAGCAATTTTTTTCTCCATTATATCAAAGATATCCAAGTCGAACCCGGTGGCAAAAATGATCGCGTCGACATTCAGTCTGGATCCATCGTCAAGAACCGCCTCATCGCCGTCGAATTTGCCACTGAAACCTGGTACAAATGTAATCCGCTTGCTTTTCAACTGTTTTATGAAATCATCTGTTGCTTTTAAATTCGCAGTAGGACTTTGAGCCGAGAACATTCCTCCTGGTGGTTCTGGCAGTCCTGCTTTACGGAATTCCTTGTTAGCATAAGATGTCATATTGGATAACGTAGCCATTCTTAGAAGAGGCGACATGGTGTATTGGAATAGTCTGCTTCCCAGTTTTATATCATTGGGGTATCCCCAGCTATCTTTAGTAGGGATGATGGTGGTACCTCGTCTACAACTGACGTTCACTGTGATACTTTTGTCTTTCGACAATTCTAAAGCGATATCTAATGCAGAGTTTCCGATTCCTACAATCAACACTGATTTGTTCGCGAATCGTTCAGGATTTCTGTAGTCCTTGGAATGAAGGCTGTCCACGCGATCAGGCAGTTTCCATTTGGGGATTTTCGGCTTCCATAGTTTGCCGGTACAAACCAATACAGCGTCTACAACGACCACTTCGGAGGTGGACAGTTCTAAGTGCCATTTGCCATCAACCTTGCTAATCATCTCCACATTTGTATTCCACCTGATACATTTATCCAGATCGTAATGCTTTTTGTAGCTCTGGAAATAACGGAATATTTCCGTGTGATGAGGAAAATGTCCACATTCAAATGGAAACGGGAAATCAGACAGCTCCATTATTTGTCTACATCCACTTGTTATTTGTGTGCAACATGAATGAATAGCCTTACCTGCTTGAGTTTGTTACAAGTGAATCATAGGCAGCAGAATGGCAAGGAGGCGCTTGTTGTCTCCATACGCCTCCGCAATCACTTCCTTTCTCAAAGCCCTGAACCTCGAATCCCCTCTCGACTTAATTTTTATTATATTGATTTTTAATGATCTTCATAACTTACTTGCCCACTTCACTGCTGTGAGTCCCACCGAACCACAACCAACAACTGCCACACTTTTCATCGGTCCGACCTTTTCCTCTAGAAAACTGTATCTTTTTTAAAACACAACTTTTTTTTTTAAAGCACTGCAAGTAGTGGATATTCACATCAATTTAAAAATTGAATTTAGTATACGCAAGATTTTTTTTATAGAAACGTCTTTATGGAATATCATGTGACATGTTTTTAATCGCTGTTTTATCTGCTTTCCCTAATGACTTCCAAAAGTATGAAGCAAGTTTAATTCGTTCGTTTTGTCGCATGCCCGTGAGAGATTTTTGGTATTTTTCTTTGAACAGCCTGACAGATGGATGGGCTGCAGTATCCGCATCTGGATTTATATTCGTGAACCATTTCAAAACTAATTTGTATCCGGAGGGATCTTTAGAATGATTCGTTACAGGTGGATTCGAGGTAGACGGTTCAATTACATGTATGTGAGATATTTTCTTCATAGGTGGTTTCTTGTTCATTATCTTATCTTCAACAATTTCTGGAGAAACGAATGATGGCCTAGCTGGAAATGAAACCGGTGATGAAACCGGCGTCAACTGAGGGTTTTCAAGATGTGAATGGAATGACGGTGAAGATACCCTTTGTAATGAATTGGTTTGAGTGCCTATGCTCCTGCGAAAATCATCACTACGAGGTGGCTTGACGAAATCTGCAAGGACCCACTTACTAGGGTCTGCTTCCGACCGGTGAAGCTCGAACCTCATGATCGACTTCACGCTTTTTTCGGATACGCTTTAGTTTTTAATTGTATTTTCTACTTTCCTTACATTTTGGATCTCAAAGCGTCCTATATGTACTAGTAGTTTTAAAAAAATCGATTTTTGTTGTTGTTAAAAAAAAAATGTATCCGTTTTTAGTATTGTACTTTTACTCATGGAAAGCTTGATTGCATCATGCATTGCATTGGGTGATGTGGACCAGCTTCTTGGACTATTGGGTAAACCGACAGAAGAATCTAAGGAGGAATCAATTGACTTGGCTGCACTTCTGGGTCCAAATAAAACAACGCTGCTTCACTTGGCTGCAGCAAAAGGCAATCTTCGAGCGACCAAGACGTTGTTGGCGAAACTAGATTCATACGACGCAAAAGTAAGTAGATGTTAATGGTATACATTCTAATAACCATATCGAATCAGTATTCTGTGATCAATACCAAAGAAGATGCTCGTATTGGCGGTCGAACCCCGTTGCACGTAGCGGTGATCAACGGACACAACGAGATCGTCTGTGCTCTATTAGAATCAGGAGGGGACCCCGAGATTCAAGATAAGTCCGGTTTTTCAAGCTTGCATCTTGCTGTGCGTTATAAACGATTTCATATTGTCCAAACATTGATCCTCGTCGGTGGAGCTGATGTCAATTCCAGAGACAGGTTCGGTAACAATCCTGCATTCTGGGCTAAAGATCTTGGAATGGAGATGAACGAGAATGTAACAAGAATACTTGGACCTCCTCGTATGCCTTCTATAGAGGAACGCTTCTTGTCTATTCGGGCTGCGAGGGCCAAAATGGGCATTTCGTTGAGCAATCTCGCGAACGTATCGCTGACAATGGCACCGACATACAAAGCAGCTGCAAAAAAGAAAGGCAAAATGAAGAAATCTAAAAAGTGGCATTTGAGAAATCTAATTTAATCGACAAGAGCAAAGAATAAAATATAACAATCATTCATCCCGGTAGCAGGTGTCACATGATTGTCATTAAACAGGTTCCAAGACTGGGTAAAAGGATTGTAGCAGTTTGATGTATAATGACCAAAATCCGTGGAGGAACCAATATGGTTACAAGTCGCAAACAGTTTATATGTTTTAGAACATTCTTGGACCAATCCGGAGATGTTCAATGCTTCACTATGACAATTGGGGTGTTGATTTTACCAGTTTGTGTAGCTGCAGTAAAACGTTTCAGATGCAAAATTAGAATGCTGGGACATCGAAATACAAATATGGACTTCTCCGCGTCACGATGCCCATTGCATTCTGAGCAGAAAAAACTATCTTGTAGAGTTTCCTGCCAAGTAAATAGGTCGAAACAATCTTGCACCGTCGGATTGGCATGAGTTAAAGGAATCGGCAAACTCAAACATGTAAACGGATCAAAAGAAACACTGGAGTTCCCACACTTGGAACAAACAATGTTTGATTTCAATTGTCCAGCAAAAATATCGACTACAACTGACGGATTGCATTCCTTATAATGCATCCACAAATACTGGGCCTTGTCCATACCGCTTGTGTCTTTTGGTGTCTTTTTTGAAACTGCAGTATTGAGTTCCTCGTGTATCATATCAAGAATCAAAAGTAGAAATTCGTGTGCATCGTGTTGTCCGTTTTGATACTGCGGATTTTTACACGCGACAACATCCAGTAAGCTAGCTAGGTTTTTATTTTTGGTTTCTGGGTTTTTTGAAGTCGTCCAATGTTCTCTGGCCGCTTGATATATATAAAATGAAAGTGATCCTGACACAAGCTTGTTCATTTCAAGGCCTTTTAAAAGTGGACCAGTATGAAAAAGGCAGTGTAACACGCTGTTCACGAAGCACGTACTGCCATAATTCTGCAAACCAACGATGGCACCAGGAGTCTTTAATTGCCAGTGGTGCTCCAAGTACCGCCAATCATCGCTGTTGTTGTAACTTGTATTTGAAACTGTGCTACTACACCTGAAAAGGATTCCATTCAACGAGACTGGCCCTCCACCACAAGCACGAACTCTACATTCCACTCCATGACGAAGACGCACAATCTGCTCAACAGAGGAATTTTCCTCAGTCACAACAACGGAGGAGTAGTCCGGGAATATCGTTTGAACAATGCAGCGGCACCACGTGCTTTCAAACAGCACTTCCAAGTGAGAGCCACCATAGATTTCGACCACTAACAAAGAAGGACAAGCTCCCTTTGAAGGCTTCGATTGTTTGTCATGAGTTTGGGGGAGACTTTCGTTCTCTGGATGAGCCAAAATCTCCAAGCTATTAATCGCACCCATCTCCCATTCTAATAATAATCGAGATACATTTCTTTGGTATTAACTTGTCATTAATACCGGAAGGTACGATTCAGGTGTCCTGAATATTATGCGACCGCTACTCGCTGTGGTTACTGTGATAGTATTTGTTATTTTAATAGGGTTCTCGTTAACCAAGATTAACGATTCTTTCTCCCTTTACTCGACAGTAGTGGTTGTATCCTCTGATGTGTACTCAGAACAAAAATTATATAGTAGCTTCGATCCAGGCAACAAGTCTGATGTTGTATCGCTTCCAAGGACATCGAGTCGTTCTTATAATGAACTGGAGGAGGGCGAACGATATATGACATACACTCCATCGGGTGGATTCAATAACCAATTGCTTTGTCTGGTGGCTGCTCTTCGCCAAGGCAAGAAGTATCGCAGGTCCGTTGTCGTCCCAGGCCTAGGAAGGCACACTGACGGATTTCGAAGTTACGAGAGATTGCAGTACGATTCATTGGTACCTATGGACCAAGTAATTGATTTCGAAGCTTTGGAAGAAAAATCCGGGGTTAAGTTGGTGGCTCTGAATGTAACCATTCCGGAATTTATTTCTCAATTGAAAGGTAGGAAGGACAGCAAGTTTAAAAAATATTTACGGATCGCAGATATTACTTCCTCGCCTGGTGGTATGACTCGAGGATTGGCGGATTCCGATACGAAGGTATCTTATGTTCATGGACGCTATTTTCTGTTCGTTTCAATGGCGTTACGGGATTTAAGTATCTTCGTGCCAACTCCATATCTTATTGACATGGCTACGAAAATCACCGACACTTTGTTTGGAGCTGATACGCCTTACAAGTCTCTACATATTCGATTGGGAGATTTCATAGCTAAATATACAGAAAAAGCTTCACCTGCTGCGTTTTTCGCTAAGGGTCTTCAATGGGGATGGATGCCTAACGCCTCTATCTATGTAGCTTCGGAACCTGGTTTCGATGAATTCCTCTCTATTGCAAAGAGCTATTTTCCAAACACAATCCTTCCTAGTGACTTGACCAAAAATCAACAAGTGCAGTTGATACTAGAGGACTTCGCCAACAGACTTCCACGAAGTCATATTCGTTCTGATCTATTTGGGGTTGTGGAGCAAGTCATTTGTGCTCGAGCACAAGATTGGGTTGGCACTGTCATTTCTACCTTTTCAGCCAGAATTAAATTTCTCAGGTTGGCTAAATATGATTTCAAAACACCCTGGAAAGTCAAAGCACAGCACTCAGTGCAATCGCGTTTGGGACCGTCGAAAGAAGAATTGGAAAATCCACCGGTGAAGCAAATGCATGCTCTTAAAATTCATTTACATTCAAAGAAAGCTGGAACTGCGCGTAACGGAAAGTCAGCGGACGTACCCGATATATGGAACTTTTGATAAAAATTTCCAACAACTGAATTTTATATTTTGAATATCGATCAGGGCGTCTATCCTCAAGGGAGCGCGTTTTCTGGTTCCTAGTATAAACTATAATGTACACTATCAGGTAACAAATTGCCCTACCATGGTCTCTTAGAATCCATAGTTGGAATACAGATGAGATACTTGTTGGTTCTTCTTGCTGGATGGAGTGCCACTGTTGCGACTGCTGAGACATTCTACATATGTGCTGCATTGAACCCAAATAATTTGCAAGAAGAGTACCAGGACCATGCGTACCAACTAGCATTCGTTGAACTCACCCTCGGCGTCATTGAGAGGGAGTCCCCGGAAGAAGTAGCGTCCAAGTTCGAAACTGTTCTGATCCAATCAGATTCTGTTTCTACCATCATGTCTGCTCCTATTGGTTCAGACATGCTAGAGATGCGTATTTATTATGGGGACACCAGTGTATCGACATTTGTTTCGACCACATTCGATAATTGTCTTGGTGAGCAAGGCGGAAACACTTCCAAAGTATTTTTTCTTGGGGGATATGGTTCTAGTGGAGAGATATCTAAAGCCGAATGGGCTAACACTACTGAGGCGGTGTTGGTCACTGGAGGAGGAGCTGCAAGTGAAATATTCAATGATCGTCCCACGGTATTTGGATTATTGTCTTCTATTTTTGAACTTGCCAGTTTTACGTTGGACTTTTTGAAAAATCAGACAGATTCGGGATTATTGAAACCTAAACCTGGTAAAAGCAAAATCGGGGTTGCCGTGTTGTATGAAGATGCTGCTCACGGCGTTGAATATCTCGCTGGAGTTCAAAATTTCGTAGCTTCGAATCCACTGTTTGAAATTGTGTACATTGATATTTTCCCTCTGTACTCTACTTCGTTCGGGGAGAATTATGGGTATGAGAATTTCACTGAATTAGTGACGAACCTAGGAATCAACGCCGGATTTGGGGAAGGTTCTGCCGATGTGTTACTCGTGGATGCACATTCAAAAGATTACGTCTTTATTCAAACTGCGCTCTCATTCCTTGCCCCAAAGTTAAATTACCAAGCCATTTCTTATGGTGCCAGAGGTACTGGCGATTCTGATATCAGTGGTATTTTACAAGAAACCAGGAAAATCACAATTGAGAATATCCCCAACAGTGAGAAAAATCTTTTTGGGCAATCAATGAACGGATTGTTTGCAGTTCAATGGTGGACCCCTGGATTGAAGAGTAAAAGCAATCGTGAGTTTGTGACGTCGTGGCGCAAGGCTGAAGTGCACAGATGGATTGATTCATTGAATCAATTGCCCCTCGGTTCAGATTTATACAGCTTTGCCCAGCCTTCGGATCAGCTGCCAGCAACATGGTTCAGTGCTGTGGCTTACGAAGCGTTTCGTGTGCTATATCGTGCTATTCAATGTAACATCGCCAAGACGTATCCTACCCCCATTCAATGTTTGGAAAAAACCATGATAACTGGGTCTTTATTGCCTGGCTCCAAACTGGTGTTTGGTTCTAATGGCCAAGTCGAAAGTTTATTTGCGATTGAGCAAAACGACGATGTACCAAACCCTGAATTGGCATTACAGACATTGCCATCTTTCTATCCTCGGGTGGTCATCCCTGCTGATCAGCCTTACCTTGCTTACCCGGAATTCACGTCTCCGAGGCCGTCGTGTACCAGTGACTGGGTGACTGTTAGTATAAGCGCCTGTGCCAATGGTAACATCAGAGTTGTTTCGCATGGATGGCAATACCAAGACAGTCAACCTTGCCCTGGTGATGCAACTGTCTCATGCTACTGTGATGCATCTGGTTCATATAGCTTGCCTTCCAGTTACGATATTGAATGTGAATACATCGTCAATGATTCTGGTGTTGGAAAGTTGATTCAAGGGTTAGCGTACTCGGGCCTCACCACTTGCCTCGCCTTGGGAATTGTGCTGGCATTTTCATGGAATCACGCTATTCTACAAGGATGCAAAAGACCATACCTTCTTAGCTTCATCTTGGCAGGAACTTGTTGTGCCCTCAGTCTTCTGACTCTTCTAGGAGAGAATACCGACTCCACTTGCAAGTCAAGGGTGGCTTTAATCGGACTGTCTTATTCTCTTCTAATGTCGACATTGTTTGGTAAAGTTGTATATTGGTATAAAGTATGGGATACACCAACAACAGAGGCCTACCGTAGTTCGCCCAAGGCAATGTCTCTTCCTGCTGTCGCGTCGTTTGCTCTATACACCATCATTGTACTATTATGGACGTTTGTAGGAGGAAGTATGCTTACATCTAAGTTGCAAGCAGGGGGGCAAGGGCAGGCGTTCGATTGCTCTTACAATGGTGGTCCACGTTCAGGGTTTCTCTATACCTACATGTCTGCTTTTATGATCCAACTTTTCGTGGTGCTGTTCCTGTCTTCTCAGGCCAGCTCGGTTGACGGCAAATATTTCGAATCTTGGTACCTGAACCTGGCTTCATGGAATACATTGTTTCTCGCTATTCTATTCTTCATTCTAGATTTTCTTATTTCGTTGCCAAACAGCGCTCAAATATCAGTGTTTGCTGTGAGCGTTTTATGGTCCTCTTTATTCGTCGTGCTTGCAGGGGTGCTTCCAAGAATATTTCCTTTGTATGGTATCCTCAGATTCAGTTCAAAGAAAAATGACCCTAGTGGGACGGGTGATATAACCGAAAGTAACTCGGACACGAGAGACAATGTTACAGCAGAAGTAATGGTTCGCAAATACCTTCATGGTAGGAAGGTAGCTCAACTAACCAAATCAGGATACTCTGGAATGACAAGAACAGTATCCACTTGATGTAATTTATGATACTAAATTTATTATGAAACCACAATCATTTTTTTAGTTGCACTAACGGCGTGAGTCTGAACCTTTGAAATTCTAGCCAATGAACACGAATCAATACACTGAGAAGTCGTGATTGAGATAAAACGGGGACCGTACCGCAGTGAGAAAGAGTCACAGAACGTGACATGACGTTAATCAGTCAACTGCTTTCTGTGCCTATATTGGGATCTTTAATAGACAATCTCCTTCTAAGTGCCGTATTTCTCATTAGATGTGGCAGTGGGGGGTTTGTGGGCGGAGGTCTTGAAAAATGCAAGCGACCAACAAAGACCCTAGTCGTGTACGAGCATGAATCTGATCCTGGTTGCAGGAAGGTGCGCGAGATTTTATCTGTCCTCGATTTGGATGTCCTTGTCAAGCCTTTTCGAAATACATTGCCAAAACTGATTGAGGACAATAGATTTAGGAATGAAGTATATGTATTAGGAGGTCACTCCGTTCCTTTTCTTGTGGATGAAAATACCGAATTTCGAAATGGCGATGCAGATACGATAGTAAAATATTTAATCTCTGAATATGGCAGCATGGCAACGATGCCGTGGAGTTATGTGATAGGAAATTATCCCGCACTTCAATGGACTATTCGTTTTGCATCGTGTCTCAGACCTCTCACCAGGGTGACTGTGGAGAAACACCCAATACTGCCTATGATTCTGTGGGGGTATGAAGGATCTCCATTCGTGACTAGAGTGCGGGAGACGCTATGTAGCATGGAGATTGAATACTTGTATAAAACTTGCGGTCGCATTTCGTCCGTGAAACGGAAAGAGTTCAAGCAGAAATTCAATTCCATGTTGAGTGTTGGCAGAACCACCACCGGCCTGATTCAAGTTCCATTATTGGAAGATCCAAATACAGGCAAAGTATTGCTTGAGAGTTATGACATCGTAGACTATCTCATGAAAACCTATGGCGGAAAACCTTCAACCAAGTAAAATAACATAAATTAGTTTATCCACTTGTTTATTTATGTTTATCTGCTTGTGTTATGGATGTTTATCCACTTGTGTTATATATTTTTATCTGCTTGTGTTATGTATGCTTATCCACTTGTGGACTCCATACTAGCATGAGCAAAGCTGGATTTAAGCTCTTCGTCATTTAAAAACAATTGAGCAGGAGTTTCCAACTGCAAAACATCATAGCAGCAATCTTTGAATTGAATTCGCAGCAATTTCGGATTTATCAGCGTGATTTTGTCTTTCTCAATGCGGATTTTACTACTTGCACCAGGGTCAAGACTGTAGATCGAAAGCACGGCGCAGTTTCCGTCCCTATCGATCACAAGAAGAGATACAATTGTATCTACACTTATATGAGCTACCACCCTAACATTTAAAATCGATTCTTTCCCGTCGAGGTCTCCAGATTTCAAATCTTCGATGGAACTTCCTTGGATTCCGCACGCGGCGGATAGAGAAGCTATTTGTTTAGGTTTTAAGTTACCTTTTTTTTGGACGAATTCAAAAGAAACTTGAACTTTGCGGACTAACGAATATATTGCCTCATCAACTTTAAGTCCAGGATCAAGAACTTTGGCTGTTTCATAATCTTCAACTGCTTGTTCATATCGCTGTAAGTAGGCCAAGACTTCTGCTCGATTAAAGTACAAATCGGAATTTTTAACAATCTTGATTCCTGCTTGAACTTTTTCATTTTGGAAAACTTCGCTTTTGCCGTACGCTTTCAAAGCCGCTTCTAGATCTTTCTTATTGTGTGAAATTGTGAAAAACACGCTCAAATAGGCGTTTCCGACGAGATACCATGATAACGGATCTCCAAAATCCAACGCCAACGCATCCTTACTCACTTTAAGTCCTTCCATCGTGTATACCATTTTCTCGCGTGGAGTCTTGCCCAATTTTCGGAGAACCATCGACAAGTTTCTCAAAACAACTAAATTATCTTTCTTGTACTCCAAACTTGAAAGCAAACATTCGTGAGCCATTGAGAAATCCCCCTTTTTACAAAATTCATCACTAAGTAACTTCCATGCAACAGTATTCTCAGGGTCCTTTTTAACCGCATTTCCAAGAAGCAACTCGGCCGACTCATCGTTCAACAGACTCGCCAAATATCCTTCCAGATATTCGTGGTCTGGGATATGCTGAAGCAATTCTCTCACTTGAGTAGTTATCTCCTTAGTACGAGGATCACTAGTGGCGGATCTGTCAACAAGAAACTCCAATTCATTCAGAAGCTCCGCCACTTGCGCTGCCATCGAAAGTTATTCTGCAATACGGTACGGTCCCCTGAATCATTGGTAGTATGAGCGAGGAAGAGACGATTCACTTGGGTGAGCCTAACACACCTCCCGAAACATTTTCAAGGGTTGAAGTGGAAAAAATTGATAAAGGACTTTTCCGCGGACCGAAAGAGAAACTTTGGAGGCCTATTGGTCAACGAGGCATTTTTGGTAAGCCCGGTAATTACGGTATGTCTTTTCGAATAACTCTTTTTTTAAGGCGGTCAAGTACTGGGGCAAAGTTTAGCTGCTGCCATTGCAAGTGTGGATGCGTCAAAATCGTTGCATTCTATGCACAGTTACTTTCTTCGAGCTGGCAAGGAAACGCAAGACATTATTTACACCGTCATGGCGTTAAGCGACGGGAACAGTTTCTCCACTCGAACGGTGATTGCGTCGCAAGGTGGTAAAAAGATATTTGTGCTGGTTGCTTCGTTTCATAAACAATGTATTACTCAATTCTCTCATCAAAGCGCCATCCCGCAAGTGCCACCACCGGAGTCACTACGAAGTGATGGAGACTATTTTTTATCCCTCGTAAACGATCCACGATGTCCGGGTAAGTTCGTGAAGCACATTAAGGCTCGCGCGCAGGTAAAAGACCAGAATCCGATTGACGTCCGCCCTGTCTTGGTACACGATGTTTTTGACGGTATTCCGTTTCCATCCGGATACGCCCCTCCACATGAATATCCCAAATTCAGCAACTCAGCGAGGCAGTTGGTTTGGATGAAATCGAGATTACCACTTCCTGATGATGAAAATATTCATCGTAGTGTTCTTGGATATGCTTCCGATCTTGGGCTTTTAGGAACGGCAAAAGGCAATCGACCGTTTTTCGATATCTCCATGGTGGCTACCTTGGACCATTCAATGTGGTTTCATGCTTCGTTTCGCATGGATGAATGGATGCTTTATGAAATGGAAAGTCCACGCTTGATATCTGAAAGAGGACTGTCGTTTGGAAAGATATTCAGACGAGACGGCACTCTGGCTGTTACGGTTTCCCAGGAAGGGTTGATTCGTTTAAGAGATGATGCAAAACTCTAATTTCTATTTCATTTTTAAAATTAGAAAATGATCACATTTTCCAAATTGGTGTCGTAGGTTTTTTGGGACGAAGTGCAGAAACCCTTTCTGCACTTGCTGATCTTGTCCTTTCTTCGTTTTTCAATCTATTCGTTACCGGAGACTTTTTCCGAATAATGCCATGATTTGTTTTTGTTTCTTTACGCTTTTTCTTCTGATTATCCATTTTCTTTGCTTTCTTTGTTCGAATTCCCTCCGAACGTGAAAAATGACTCATTCGAAAAGAATCGGAGAACGATTCAGTATCGGAAAGCACAACATGTGAATCAAAATTCGAATTGCTGAGATTGACGATTGAATCGCTACTTTGAAGTTTCCGAATTCCGCTCAATTCCCAACTCCCAGCTTCCAGATAGCTTTCATTTAAATCAGAATGTTGTTGAGTAACAATCCCAAGGAGAGCCTTATCAATCACTCTGTTGTCATCCTCTTCCTCCACTTTAATATTTTCAACCACTTTACTATCATTTATATTGCCCCGTAGAGTTGACGACTGATTCATGGACCTTCGAAAAGACTGTTCCTGTTTGAAACCCAATGATCGTTGGGATTCTAACGAGGCCAATGCCTGGCTCATTCTAAGAGTGTGATCTCGTTGTGCATGAAGCTGTTTATTGAAGTTAGTGGCTTCACGCATTCGAAGTTCCTCCGCTTCCTTGTATTTCATTCTCAGGTTTTCCATCTCCGTTTCGAGCAGTAGTTCTGATTCCCTCCTCAAATCCTCCCTTCGTTGTTGATGTGCCTTCTGTTGTGACAACGCTTCTTGTAGCATCGATATTTGTTTTTCGCGGGTGGCATTGAGACGCATGGAGGACGCCAAAGACTCTTTGCAAGCTGCTAGGCGATCATGGTCGAGGCCTTCACTCAGAATCTGATTCTGCAGTACCTCAAGTTTTGAATCTCGGTCATCAACACGCTCGTTCGCGGCTTCAAGCTCGTGAAGAAGCTTGTCGTTGTTTAGCATCAAATCGGATCTTTCCTTCGTGAGGTCTTGAAGCTGCTTAGACAGCTGGGTCACTTTGTCGCGTAGCAGTTCCATTTGTGCTGCTTGCTGCTCTACTCGATCACGCAGATCAATGTTCAGCTTGATCGTATCTTCGTTACTTTTGGCATTTACCCGGGAACTAGTTATCTTTTTATCGAGCAACATTGCATGTTCCATAACGTGCCTTTCACTCTCTCTGGCTGCCTTCAATGATGCCTCTGCAACTGCCAACCTTCTCTCTAATGAAGATCGTTCGCCGGAAAACTGGTCCACCATGGCCTGAAGAAACAATCAGCGAAGAAAAAGAATAACTTAAATAACTTACTTTCTCCTCCTCCTGATGCAGCTCAAGGGATTTCTCAGCCACAATCAACTTCTGTTTCAACTCCTCTCCTTCTTCCTGCGATCGTCGTAAGTCCCGCAACAGTAGTGATGACTCATCCTTCTGTTGTATTCTCTGGTTCTCCAGTCGGCGGACCGCAGACCCTAACTCCTTCTCCAACGTCTGAAACATGTCATGACTATCCATAATTTTCAAAAAACGATCAGCTGTGTTGGCCTTTTTCATTTTAAAAATACAATGCCGCATCAGTAATGATGATTTTCAGTTGTACTTCAATTATACGTTTAGACAACCGATTCCCGGTTTGAATCACATTGAGTTTTGCCCTTTTTGTGAAAAAAAAGACAAGAAGGTTT
>Ga0105053_10001644_pt1 | contig 35610 bp, 32 predicted proteins | sample BON01_FD_78093 | JGI IMG/M metagenome (GOLD analysis project Ga0105053, IMG submission 78093) | Freshwater microbial communities from Lake Bonney liftoff mats and glacier meltwater in Antarctica - BON-01 | ecosystem: Environmental > Aquatic > Freshwater > Ice > Glacier meltwater | place: Lake... | reverse complement strand
GGCCGCAAAATAACCTCATCACCGGGCTGGATATTTTGCAACCGGCTGGTCAGTGGCCCATCGGGCACCTTGATGGAATAAAACTCCAACGTATCATCCCAACTAGGCGAGGCGATGGAATACGCGCGCAGCAGCGGGCGGCCATTATCGCCCGGCAAGCCGATCATCACAAATTCACCGGAGCGAAACCGCAAACTGGCGGGCCGCGTTAAGCGGAAGGAAAAGAGCCGGTCTGTCCAATGGCGAACCTCGGTCACAATTTGGGCGTCGGGCAGCACGGGGGTGCTGACAGTTCTCATCTCATTCATTGCAATTCTTTCTTAAACGGCGCGCAGCCGGTCTTGATAAGTCGGGCGGTCCCAATCGGTGCGGGTCAGCCACTGCGCCTCGGGCTGTCGGCGGGCAAGTAATTCGTCAATCTCCACCTCGTCAAAGCCAGAACGGCGGGCATGGAAATACTGGTCTGCAATCACATGCCCAGTGGCGCGCAACCGCCCGGTATAACCCAGCATCCGCAATCGCCGCGCCAGCGAAAACCCGCGCCCATCAGCAAAGCTGGGAAAGGGAATGCGGATGGCGGAAATCCACGGGAAAAGCGGCACCAGCAGCATCGGGTCAATATCATTGGGAATTTCCAAAGGCAGCGGGCTTTCCACCCCGGCTTGCAGCACGTCGAGCGCTACAAAATTACCGAAATCATCAGGCGCAAACCCATCATCACGTATCAAAACCTTGGTCATGTCATGTCCTTTCAGGGCGGCCTAAGCCGCGGTTCGCACCCATTTACCATTCACGAAATGAATGCCGCATTCTTCTTTATCTTGCCCCCGCCACCGCCCAGCGCGGGTATCTTCGCCAGCCTTGACCGCACTTGTGCATGGTGCGCAGCCTATGGAGGGGTAGCCGCGTGCTATAAGCGGGTGGCGCGGCAAGTTATGCACCTCAAAATATGCGGCAATATCGCTTGCCCCCCAATAGGCCAGCGGATTGATCTTGATCCGCGCATGCACAGGATCCGCCTCAAACCATTCCAAAGCGGCGCGGCTGCTGGCCTGATGGCGCTTGCGGCCCGAAATCCAACCCTCAAACCCATCCAGCGCTCGTTCTAACACTTGGGTTTTGCGTAAATCACAACAGGCATCAGTGCTGGCCTGATGTAGGTTGCCCCACAGGTCAGACCGGCGCAGGCTAAGCTCATCCACCGACACGACGCGCACATCCTTTAGGCCAAACTGCGCCGCCAAATCACGCTGATAGCCTAGTGTTTCGGCAAACAGCATTTGCGTGTCGATGAAAATCACCGGGGCTTTGCGGTTCACCTGCGCCAGCAAATGCAGCAGCACCGCTGAATCAGCCCCAAAAGAGGACACCATCGCTACCTTGCCCAGCAATTGCCGGTTCAACACTTGGTCCAACAACCCCTTGGCGTCATCCGCCCAAGTGGTTGCATTCAGCCGGGCCACACGTTGGGCTAGGGTTTCACGCGGCATCACGGGCCACTTCTGGGTATAAAGCGGCCTTAAACGGTGCCACTCCTAGGCGGCGATAGGCCTCAATGAAGGTTTCCTCAGCGCTGTCACGCAGGTTCAAATACGCATCTAACAACCGCTCCAATGCGGGCACCACCGCCTCATAAGCAAAGCCCGGCCCGGCGCGTTCACCCACGGCCATGGTTTCTGTGGCATCACCACCAAGGGTGATCTGGTAATTTTCCACCCCCGCCCGGTCCAAACCCAAAATCCCGATATGGCCCACATGATGGTGCCCGCAGGCATTGATACAGCCGGAAATTTTGATCTTGATCGGCCCAATCTCACGTTCCAAGCGCAACTCATCAAACCGGATCGCAATCGCTTGCGCCACGGGGATAGACCGCGCCGTTGCCAGCGCACAATAATCCATGCCGGGGCAGGCGATTATATCTGAAATCAGCCCAATATTGGCGCTTGCCAGCCCCACGGCCTTTAGCTTTGCATGAACCGCAGGAATGTCGCTGCGGCGGATATGCGGCAAAATCACGTTCTGCTCATGGCTGATGCGCAACTCATCATGGCCAAATTCTTCAGCAATATCAGCCATGGCACGCATCTGGTCTGATGTCGCGTCACCCGGCGTTTGGCCTATGGTTTTAATGGAAACTGTCACAATTCCGTAAGCTGGGTTCTTATGGGGCGCGACATTCGTGTCAACAAAGGCCTGCAACACCGGGTTAGTTTGCAGCGCGGCCTCCAAGGCTTGGCTGCGGGTATTGATGAATGTAGGCGGCGCAAAGCTCGCTTCAATATCGGCCAACACAGCTGCATTCACACCCGCAAACGCAGCCTTCTGCACCGCAAAACCCGCTTCAATCTGGCCGCGCAATACATCCAACCCAGTTTCATGCACCAGAATTTTAATCCGTGCTTTGTACTTATTATCGCGGCGGCCCGACAGGTTATACACCTGCAAAATCGACTCTAAGTATGGCAGTAAATCCGCCTTCGGCAAAAAATCCCGCACGGTTTTACCCACCATCGGCGTGCGACCAAGCCCACCACCAATCACCACTTCATAACCCGCCTCACCCACCGCATTGCGGCGCAGATAAAGGCCAATATCATGGGCACGCACGACCGCACGATCAACAGCAGCACCGGACACCGCTATCTTGAACTTGCGCGGCAAGAACTGAAATTCCGGATGATCGGTTGACCATTGGCGCAGCAATTCGGCTGTAGGGCGCGGGTCTTCCACCTCATCGGCAGCCGCCCCGGCAAAATGGTCAGCCGTTACGTTGCGAATGCAATTGCCGCTGGTTTGGATGGCGTGCATTTGCACATCGGCCAACGCATCCAGAATTTCCGGCACATCACGCAGCTTAGGCCAGTTGAATTGGATGTTCTGACGGGTTGTAAAATGGCCATAACCCCGGTCCCATGTATCGGCAATATAGGCCAATTGCCGCATTTGCCGCCCATTCAGCGTGCCGTAAGGGATCGCGACGCGCAGCATATAGGCGTGGAGTTGTAAATATAGCCCATTCATCAGGCGCAGTGGCTTGAACTCATCCTCGCTTAGGCTGCCATCGACCCGGCGCATCACTTGGCCGCGAAACTGGTCAATCCGGCTGCGCACAAAATCATGGTCAAAATCGGTATAGTTATACATGTGCAGCCTCTTGCTTGCCGTGGTGGTAATTGGATGGCCCACGTGTGCGCAGGGCTTCGCGGGTATGCACCGGCACCGGGCGGCCATTTGCCAATGCCACATCGGCCAAATATGCGCCCACAATCTGGCCCGGCTGGGCCTGCGCAGCTTCAAGCGCGCGGGCTGCATCTTCGGCGTTTTCAAGCACCAAGGCGGTGTCAGGTAACAACGACCATTCACCGGCTGGTGTTAGCCAAACAGCATCGCCATCAAGCAGGTCATTGGCCGTTACAACTTGTAAGGTAAAAGGCTTAGCCATGGCGGCGGACCTCCGAAATTTGCGTGGGTTTGGCCGGCGCGGGCATTGGCACGCCGGGCAAGGCTGTATGGCTAATACTCGCACGGCGCAAAGCGGCCACCTCCAGCGGGTGCGGTGCATCGCCGGCTATAAGCCGCACCACCTGCGCACCGCCTTGGGCAAGCGCTACAAGGTCAGCCTTGTCATGCAAAACCGGGATGATCTGCGCCTCGCGTCGCGCCAACTCCAATATTTCAGGGGCGACGCCTGCGTCATACACAACCACATCGGCGGCATCTAACTTCCGTTGGGCGCGCAATGTCAGCAAATCAGGCGCGCTGGTGGGAATAAAATCCACATGGGCGGGGCGGGGTGTATGCGCCGCAGCGGCCACCAATAGCACTTGCAATTCAGCCTTCAGCCCCGCTTCACCACCATAGGCAAGCGCCGCTGCGCCCGCGCCACCGTAATAGCGCGCCCAAAAATCGCGCCGCGCACGACCGGGGGCCAACTGCAATGCTGCGCGCCGAAACCCCTGCCCAATACGCGCCAACACACCCAGGCTTTCGGGCAGGCGCTGTTCCAAATCCGCCTTGATCTGGCGCGCCAAAACCGGGGCCGCGCCTTCTGTGCCAATCGCTACAATCACAGGGTCACGGTCAACAATTGCCGGGGTTATAAACTGGCTGGCTTCGAGGTCATCCACCCAATTGAGCAATACACCCGCCGCACGGGCCAGCGTCGCGGCCTCAGCATCCAACACCGCATCATCATTTGCCGCATAGGCGAGCACCGCGCCGCGCAAATCCGCGACATCCAGCACCCGGCGATGCAGCACAATCCGGCCCGCAGCGGCCAGCGCAGCAACACCGGCACCAACCTCAACCGCAAACACCGCAATTTCAGCTTGGGTTTTGATCAGCAACCGCAATTTTGCCAGCGCACAATCACCCGCGCCTGACACAACAACACGTTGCTGGCATGTATCCAGAAATATCGGAAAGTGGCGCATGATGCATCCTGCTTGTGGTTTTAATTCCCCTGCATTAGAACATTTTTCTAATTGAACCGGTATATACCTCGGCAAATAAGAACTTCTGGCCATTTTTTGGCAATTAACGGAACGGAATTCGCAAATGACCGATAAACCCACTACAGCCGTCCGCCTTGATGCGATTGACCGGAACATTCTTATAGCCCTGCAAGAAGATGCGACCCTGCCTCTTGAGGAAATTGCCCGGCGTGCAGGCTCATCCAAAACCCCCGTTTGGAACCGGATTCGCAAGCTGCGTGCTGCTGGGGTTATCAAGCACCAAACCGCTATTCTTGATGCGGGGGCGCTGGGGCTAGAAAGCTGCTTTTTTGTGCTGATTCGCACCGCCGAGCATGATCGGACATGGCAAGATAAATTCCTGCGCACCCTGCGCGACCGCCCCGAAGTTTTGGAAGCGCATCGCTTAGCGGGTGATATTGACTATATTCTAAAGGTCGTCGTCAAAAACGCCCGCGCCTATGATGTGTTCTATCAAGCGCTCATCTCTGAAGTTAAAATCTTCAATGTCACAGCACTGCTTTCAATGGAGGAAATCAAAAACACCACCCATCTCCCCCTGCCCGACTAGACCGTATTTTACGCAGTTCGCCTCCAACTCATATAAACAATTATCCGAAGTGTCTTGCGTTTTGGGGTGATGCGCTGGCAAACTCAACTTCAAGGCTTTGGCCTTAGCGATTTGTTAGGAGAATTTTTATGAAGAATACTAAACTTATGCTGCTCGGGGCCGCGGCGTGCATGCTGCCCATGGCTGCATTTGCCCAAACAGGCATTTGCGGTGTGCCAAACGCAATGGTCGTAGGCTCGGGCATTACCAATGCTGACATTTCAACAATTGGCGAGCCGATTCAAGCCACCGCCGAACTTAGCGGCGCTGGGCCGGTCGTCTATCAATTTGACGTTTCCACCTTCACCGGCGTTCGCATTGAGGCGAGCGATTCTGAGGGCGCTGACCCCGTTCTCGTGCTGCTTGATGCGTCTGGCGTTGAGGTTGTCAGCGATGATGATGGTGGTGGCGGTCGCTCCAGCCGGATCGAAACAAGTTTGGAACCCGGCACTTATTGTGCGCAGGTCAATGCCTATGGCAGCCAAGCAGGCCGCACATTGCTACAGTTTGGTCGCTTGGACCATGTAGCCCTGACACCCGGCGTTGATTTTGGCACTGAAGACTCAGGCGCTTGCACGGCTGACACCCCTGCCGAACCGCTCACCATGGGCAGCCTGAATGCGGCACTGGCCGGTGGTGGCAATATTAGCCTAACGCGCACGGGTTCACCCACCTATCACCGCTTCACGCTTGATGCGCCGATGGGCTTAACCCTGACGGCCATCAACCCAGATGCCGACCCGGTATTGCGCATTTATGACGCAAACGGCGTGCTGGTAATTGAAAACGATGATGCCAATAACAGCCTCAATTCGCAGATTGACCAGCAAGCACCGTTGGCCGCTGGCGATTACTGTGTAGCCGTTTCGGCGCTCAGCGATGGCAATGCGCCGATCACTGTTACCGTTACTGAGTTTGACCCGGTTGCCTTCCAAAATGGCCGTTATGACCGTGCCGAAGCTGCCCCGCCAATCAGCGGCGACTATCCGGTGCAGAATATGGGCTCCTTGTCGACTTCGCTTTCGGCTGATGTTTTCGTTGGCCGCCAAGCCATTTGGGCCACGTTTGAGCTAACAGAAGCCTCAATGGTTGTGCTTGAAGCCATTGGCAATGGTCAGGTGGACCCTGTTGTCACCCTGTTCAACGAACGCGGCACCCAGCTCGGCCAGAATGATGACGGACCGTCAAGCTATGACAGCCAGTTGGCTATGGAGTTGCAAGCCGGTCGTTACCTGTTCGCGATTACCCAATATTCGGGTGAAAGTTCTGGCGTTGTGCGGGCCTTCCTGCAGCGCTACATCCGCGCGGAGTAAGCCATCGCAACTTGAAACGAAAAAGCCCCGGTCGGTTGACCGGGGCTTTTTTGCATCAAAGCTCAATTTCACTTGGGTTCAGGTCAAAATAACCGACCACACAGCCGATGCCGCGTGGCAGGTTCGGATATTGTTCGGCCACAATGCGGCGACCAACCGCGCCGTCAGACCGGCCCGCGATCATCTGCACAACCATCACGGCATTGGCATCTTCTCCGGCAACATCCCGAAACAATTTTGCCTCAAGTGCGGCGCAACTGCTGCCTGTCCCCTCATAAATTTGCGGAAAGAAAAAGCCCGCGCCCGCGATCAGGGCTACAGCGATACCTAGCTTCAACATCAAATCCACCCCTGCAATTCGCGCTTGGCAATCCCAAACAGCGCGTCAATATGATCATCACGATCATTGAGACAGGGGATATAGGTGAATTTCTTGCCGCCTGCATGCTCAAACGCTTCGGCAATTTCGCCCTGAATTTCCTCAAGCGTTTCAATGCAATCAGCTGAAAACGCCGGTGAAATCACGGCAATATCGTCAATCCCCTGCTTTGCCAAATCAGCCACCAATTCCACCGTTGCCGGTCCAACCCATTTTTCGGGGCCGAATTTGGATTGAAAGCTGGTAATCATCTCAGCCCTATCCCAACCCAACCGTTCCGCCAGTAGGCGCGTGGTTTTTTGGCATTGGCAATGATAAGGGTCACCCTCTAGCAAATAGCGCTCGGGCACGCCGTGATAAGATATCACCAAGCGTTTTGGGCGGTTTGGCAACGCGGCATAGGCTTCTGTTACAGATGCCGCCAGCGCATCCAAATAGGTGTCATCCTCAAGATAGGCCGGCACAGTGCGCAGTGCAGGCTGCCAGTTCATTTTCATTAGCGCGCGGAACATTTGGTCATTCGCCGTGGCCGTGGTTGGTGCGGCATATTGCGGGTAAAGCGGGAAGAATAATATCCGGTCGCAGCCCTCGGCCTGCATCCGCGTCACAACGCTTTCAATGCTCGGCTTTCCATACCGCATGGCAAAATCCACCATCACACCATCACCAAACGCAGCCTTGGCCACTGTGGCAAACTTCGCTGTCTGATCACGCGTAATGGTCATCAGCGGTGATTCATTCTTGTCGTTATTCCAGATCGACGCATAGTTTTTGCCCGACCGAAACGGTCGGCTTGTTAGAATAATAAGCTGCAATAGCGGCTGCCATTTCCATGGCGGATAGTCGATGACCCGCCGATCCGACAGGAATTCGTTCAAATACCGGCGCATCGGCCAATAGCTGGTGCCTTCAGGTGTGCCCAAATTGGCCAAAATAATCCCAACACGGCGCGATGCCACTTTTGGGTGATCGGCGGCGGCATGTTCAGGGCGTGAGGTTTGCATTTTAGGATCCTTCTAACTGGCAAGGAACCTAGTGCTTGCCCGCCAATGGTCAATGATTATCGCCGCCTTGTGGCTATTTGCCGGGCTTTTCGCCAGCCGATTGTTCAACCGTGCCCAACGCATCCGCCAAGCTTGCGGCAGCTGAACCGGGGCGCAGTGGTTTTTGCTGGCTGTCATGTGGGGCCCACCCGGTTAAAAAGGCCACCTCAAACGTGGCCCGCACCCCGCCGCCCTTGGCTGGAAAATGCTGCGCATATATCTCACATGCGCGGGCCAGCAATGCCCGGCGCATTGGTTTGCGTGACCTTGCGGCCATCACATTGGTTTCGCCCATGGCCCGCAACTCGGCCATTAAGTGCATGGGGGTTTTATACGTCACATCAAACCGCCGCAAATCGGCCACCGGCAGCGCAAACCCAGCACGCTGCAACAAGGCCCCCAAATCGCGCAACTCGCCCATAGGGGCGATGCGCGGCGAAAGCCCACCGCTCAGCTCAATTTCAGCCTCAGCCAAAGCGACGCGCAGTTCATGCAAGGTTTGGCCGCCAAACAGCGCCGCAATCATCAGACCATCGGGGCGCAGCGCACGGCGGCATTGCACCAATTGGCCAACCGGGTCATTCGCCCAATGCAGGCCCAGCGCATGAATAACCAAATCATGCGCACCCGTTTCAACACCCAGCACATCAGCATCAGGCACGGCCAGCCCGGTGCCGCCCATAATTTCGCCCCATAAACCCGCCTGCCAGCCAATAATCGCCCGCGACTGAAAGGATTTATTAACCTCTTCCAGCCTTTCTTGAATTTCAGCCGCAATTTCGCGGTGCAAAAAATCAGCCTGCGCAAAACCATGGGCCGCGCGGCTGCGGCGCTGGGCTAAAAGCCCCGTGTCAAACAAAGTGGGAAGCGGTGATGGCATGAGCGGTTCCAGCGTTTTTCTACCCATAACGCGCGCAGCAGCGGGTTTGAAGCCCTTGGCCAGCCTTTTGCTCAACTTCATCTACCAACCCCGCTGCATGGCATGCGGCGATGACGCAGTCCTTGGTCGCGGCTTATGTGGCGCCTGCTTCATCGAAGCGCATTTTCTGTCGGGCGGGTGCTGCGATACCTGCGGCCAGCCCATATCCGGTGGCGCGCATAGCGCCGAAATCTGCGAAGAATGCCGCCGCTACCCGCAACCTTGGGGCCGTGGGGCGGCGGTTTTGGCCTATACCGGCACGGGGCGGCGCATGGCGCTCGCGTTCAAACATGGCGACCGCGTGGACATGGCCCCGCAATTGGCCGCTTGGATGGCCCGCAGCGGCGCGCATTTACTGGCCGAGGCTGGCCTGATTGCCCCCATCCCCCTGCATTGGCGGCGCTTAATGAAACGGCGTTACAACCAATCCGCCGAACTTGTCCGCAATATCGCCACAACCCCAAAAACCCAAGCGGTGTTCAACCTGCTCATCCGCCCTCAGCCCACTCCCAGCCAAGATGGGTTAGGCCGCGCCGCCCGGCGTGAAAACCTGCGTGGCAAAATCGCTGTTAATCCAAAGCATAGGGCGCTGATCAAGGGCAAAAACATAGTGTTGGTTGATGATGTTCTTACCACCGGTGCCACACTTGCTGCCGCAACCGAGGCGTGTTTTGCCGCCGGTGCCGCAGCTGTGAACGTGCTTGTGCTGGCACGCGTTGCACCGCCCGATTGAATGACTATATTAGCGTCAAGCAACCGTGGTGAAATTATGCCTAAAATCGAAATCTATACCTCTCCAACGTGTGGTTATTGCCACGCGGCTAAGCGCATACTTAGCAAAAAAGGCCTGTCATTTGAGGAAACCGATGTCGCACGCGACCCCGCCAAGCGTAGTGAAATGCTGGCGCGGTCAAATGGCGGGCGCACAGTGCCGCAAATTTTTATCAATGGGCAGCATATCGGTGGCTGCGATGATCTTTACGCGCTGGAATCCGCAGGCAAGCTCGACAAGTTGATCGCCGCCTGATGTCGTTCCGGGTTGGGCTTGTTCAGCTAAACTCGGGCGATGATCCGGCCGCTAATCTACCGATCATCCTAAACCATATCCGCAATGCGGCGGTGGGTGGTGCACAGTTTGTTGCAACACCCGAAGTGACAAATATCGTCGCCACATCGCGCAGCCACCAACGCGCCGTGCTGCGCCATGAGGGTGATGATGCAACCCTAACAGCCCTGATTGCCGAAGCGAAAGCGCTCAACATTTGGCTGCTCATCGGCTCGCTCGCCCTGCTCGGGGATACGCCAGATGACGATCGTTTCGTCAATCGCTCCTGCCTCATCAGCCCACAGGGCGTGGTTGTGGCGCGCTATGACAAAATTCATATGTTTGATGTCAATTTACCAAACGGGGAAACCTACCGTGAAAGTGCGGGCTTTCGCCCCGGCAACCGCGCGGTTTTGGCCAATACCACGCTTGGTAAAATCGGCCTAACAATTTGTTATGATATGCGCTTTGCCGCGCTGTATCGGGCCTTGGCGCAGGCTGGCGCGCAAATCATCACTGTGCCGTCAGCCTTTACAGTGCCAACCGGGCAGGCCCATTGGCATAGCTTGCTGCGCGCCCGTGCTATTGAAACGGGTGCGTTCATCATCGCGCCAGCCCAATGCGGCCAGCATGTTGGGCGCAAAACCTATGGGCATTCGCTGGTTGTGTCCCCCTGGGGCAACATCATTGCCGAAGCGGACGAGACTGAAGGCGTGACTTTTGCCGAGATCGACCTTAAGCATGTAGACGAAGCGCGCAGTCGCATTCCGTCTCTGCGCCATGATCGCCCATTTGATCTGCCAAGCGAGGCACCATTATGAGTGAAGCACCCGTCAACGACCCGCTGGCCATAGCCTTGTTCAGCGAAATCACCATGGCCGACCAGCTTGCGCGCGCGCAATTAGCCCGCGCTTTGCCCGCTGGCATGGAGGTTTCGCATTTCACCGTGCTCAACCATTTTGCCCGGCTTGGCGGCGAAAAAACCCCCGCCCAGCTTGCGCGTATTTTCCATGTCACCAAGGCCGCCATGACCAATACCTTGGGCAAGCTTGAGGCGGCGGGCTATGTCCATATTCGGCCTGATTGGGATGATGCCCGCAAAAAACGCGTCAGTCTTTCAGCCAATGGCCATGCCGCGCGCGATAGGGCGGCTGTAGCGATTGCACCGGTGTTTGACAATGTGGTCGCGCAATTGGGCCATGACCGTATCCGCGCAATCCTACCCATATTGCGCGATTTACGCGCAGCACTTGACCGGGGCTAAGCACCGCGACATTTCCCGCGCCGCCCAAACCTGATCCGGGGCCTACGCGTTACCCAAAATCAAAACTATTCGCCCAGCACCGCCGCATAACAGGCTGTCGTTTCCGCAATATCCGCGGCGCGTTCAGCCCGGCCAAATACCTGCAAAAGCCCCTCATTCGGGTCCATCAAATAGGTAAATATTGAATGGTCCATAAGGTAGTCTTCCGCGTCGCCCCCTTGCTTGGCGGCATAGGCCCGATAGGCGCGGGTCACGTCATCAATCTCAGCTTGGGTGCCCGTTAACCCCACCATGCGCGGGTGCATATATGACGTAAACCGCGCCATTTCTGCGGGCGTGTCGCGCGCCGGGTCAATTGTAATGAATACCGGCTTCACCATAATCCCCTGCGCTTCGAGCAATTCTACGGCATCTGCATTGCGCGAAAGGTCAATCGGGCACACATCTGGGCAGAAGGTATAGCCGAAATAAACAAGGCTTAGCCCGTCAATCACATCCGTATCGCTTACCCGCGCGCCCGTAGTGTCAATCAACGAAAACGGCCCGCCAATTTGCTCACGCCCCATGGCTTGCACGGTCCGGCAATTGGCAAACCGATCTTCCCCGCCGAAATAAGCATAGTATCCACCAAGCCCAAGCCCAATGCCCACCGCACCCGCCGCCATCAGTGCCAATCGTCCGTCCATATTTGCTCTCCTGCATTTGGGGCAAGATAGCTAAGCTACAGCGCAGTTCAAGGTGGTTCTATGCCGCGCCTGCCCCCTAGCGCGGCGCATATCGTGCTGCTAGTGATTATCTATGATTGATCTAAACACGCAAATCCTAGCCACTCAGTCCCGTGGGGATTGGCTGCGCCTGCGCACCTTGGTCAATTTGCGTTGGCTGGCGGTTGCGGGGCAGCTGTTGGCGGTTGTCATCGTGGTCGGCTGGCTTGATATTTCACTGCGCCTTGATTTATGCCTGATGACCATCGCCGCCAGTGCTGCCTTCAACATCGCCGCCACACTTGTTACCGCCGAAAGCATGCGGCTTTCTAATACGAGTGCGGTGGCAACCTTGCTGTTTGACCTCGTCCAGCTTGGCGTTCTTCTTGGCCTTTGCGGTGGGCTTGCCAACCCCTTTGCCGCCTTGCTACTGGCCCCGGTGGTTATTGCCGCCACGGCGCTGGGTGCGCGTTCAACCACCATCCTTGTCGCCGCCGCGGCTTGCATTATTCTGCTGCTAGGGTTTTTCAACCTGCCTTTGCGCGTAGCCGATGGCACGGTCCTCGCCCCGCCTGATTTGCTGGTGGCTGGCAATATTGCAGCCCTGCTTATCGCGGTTGGGTTTGTGGCACTATATGCCCGCCGCGTGGCGCGCGAATCTGATTCGATGGGCGATGCGCTATTGGCCACGCAAATGGCGCTGGCCCGCGAACAACGACTAACCGCGCTTGGCGGGGTTGTGGCCGCCGCCGCCCATGAGCTGGGCACGCCCTTGGCCACCATTAAGCTTGTGTCTACTGAACTGGTTGAAGAATTAGCCAACCAACCGGCGCTATGCGATGATGCCAAGCTTATCCGCGAACAGGCCGACCGCTGCCGTGATATTTTGCGTGATATGGGCCGCAGCGGTAAAGATGATGCGCTCTTACGCCAAGTGCCCGCGCTGGCCCTTGTCCAAGAGGCAGCCGCACCGCATCGAAATCGGGGAAAAACCATTATCCTGCGCATCAACGGCGCGCCAGAATCGGCACCACCTCGCCAGCAACCGCTAGTGGCGCGCGCGCCTGAAACCATCCATGGGCTGCGCAACCTTGTGCAAAACGCCGTAGATTTCGCCGTTCAAACCGTTTGGATTGATATTGATTGGGACAAGCGGCAGCTTAAAATCCGTATTGGCGATGATGGCAACGGCTATCCGCCCGACCTGATTGGCCGCATTGGTGATCCGTTCGTGCGGGGCCGCAGCACCGAGTCGCGCCCCGAGTCGCGCCCCGGATATGAAGGCATGGGCCTTGGCCTGTTCATTGCCAAAACCTTGCTCGAACGCGCCGGCGGACGGTTGACCTTTGCCAATGGCACCCAAAGCCGGGGCCGCCTGCGCCGCCCGCCGCTTGGCCCGGTTGAACACGCCCGCCCTTCCGGTGCCATTGTCGAAGTCGCTTGGCCCTATGCCAGCATCGCCTTGCCCGATGATGGCCGCGCCCCGCTGGGTGAAAACCTGCGCAATGAAGGCTAAACCATCGCCCGCACCACGCTTAACCCTTTATTAAGCCTACTGAATTAACCTTCTCCTAACGATAGCTTTGGGATTGCGGGGGTTTCATATTGGCCACGTCCTTGCTGAACGCCTTTAGCGAGGCGACGATCGGCCAGCGCTTGGCGCTGGTGGCACTGGTCCTTGCGCTTGGCATTCTTGCCCAACAGCTGTTTAGCCGCCGCCGCTTGGTTGAACTGCCCGCCAATTCGGCTGCGCTGCGTGAACGGCTCCATATGATGGATGAACGCGCCGCCGCGGCTGAGCGGGAATTAAATACGGTCGCCGCCATGCTCAACGCCATTCCCGGCCCCGTTTGGCGGCTGGATCCGGCGGGCAATCTGGCTTGGGCGAACCGCTATTATCATGGGTTAAGCGCCGATGCCTTGGCCGCGCTGGATGCCGCGCAAGCCAATAAAATTGTAACCCTGCCGGGTGATCCGCCCCATGCGTTTGACATCTGTTCGGCCAGCGATGACTCTAGTGGCGATGCGCCCGATAATACCGCCGATACCCCGGCGCGTATCCATTTTGGTCTGCCCGCCGACCATCTGCTTGAAACCCAAGCCTCGTTGCGCCGCTTTGTCGAAACGCTCACCCAAACCTTCGCCCATTTACCCATCGGTTTGGCGATATTTGATCGGGATCGGCGGCTTAATCTGTTCAACCCGGCCCTATCTGACCTGCTGGCCCTTGATCCAAGCTGGCTGGCCGGGCGGCCTAAATTTCGCGCGGTTATGGAACGGCTGCGCGCCTCTGGCCGCATGCCCGACAGGGCCGAGTTTCAAACGTGGCTGCACCATTTAAACGCGATGGAAGCCACCGCCGCCGATACGGGCTATCATGACACATGGCTTTTGCCCGGCGGGCAGAGTTTGCGCGTAACCGGGCAACCCCACCCCGATGGCGCTCTGGCCTTCGTGTTTGAAGATATGACCCAGCTTAGCCATGTTGAAAGCCGGCACCGCACAGACATCGTGCTAAACCAAGCGATACTGGACCAGATGGACGAAGCTGTTGCGGTGTTTGATACGACTGGCGCTTTGGTTTTCGCCAATCAAACCTTTGATAGGCTGTGGGACATTGACAGCGGTGCAACCTTGCGCGCCCCGGATATTCATACCTTAGTCACCCGCTGGGCGCGGCTCGGTGGGGCGGCACAACATTGGGCGGCGCTAACGGCCCATGTTAGTGGTGGCGCCGAACGCCAAAGCGGGCAAACCCTGCTGGATGTGCCCGGCCACGGCGCGATGCTGTGCATCTGGGCGACCTTACCCGATGCTTCGGCACTGGTTTATTTTAAGCCACCACCGACCCCGACGCGCTGGTCCAAACTGGTCGCGCCTTTGGCGCGCGCACTGGCCCCCACAGCCCCCAATTCGGCCGAGGATGAACTGGCCGCACTACGCCTTGCGGTTGCCAAAATCCTCCAACAATCCGATAGGCCCAGCCCAGCCATAAAACCGGCGGAAATGGTTGAATAGGGCCAAAGCCGCGCTTGCAACGCCGCATGCCATCGGGGATTGTGGCGCTATGAATTCTGTCCCGTCCGAAACCACGCGCTTATCGGCGCTTGATGCCGCGGCCTGCCAAGCCCTGGCGGGGCAATTGGCGGCTGTCCTGCGCCCCGGTGATACGCTATTATTATCCGGCCCGGTTGGGGCTGGCAAAACCCATTTCGCCCGCGCGCTTATTCAGGCTTGGCTGGGCGCTGCGGGCTTGGCCGAAGACATACCTTCACCCACATTTACCCTTGTGCAAACCTATACGCGCCCCGATGCCGCGCTGTGGCATGCCGACCTTTATCGCCTTTCCGGCCCGTACGAAGTTGCCGAATTGGGGCTGGAAGATGCATTTGACGCCGCCATTTGCCTTGTCGAATGGCCCGACCGATTGGGCAGCTACACCCCCTCGCGCTACGTTTCAGTGGCCTTTGGTCAAGGCGAAACGGATGACCTGCGCAACCTTACATTCACCTGCATCGGCCCGGATTGGGGCCATGTCCACGCCGTGATAGGGGCCGTGCTTGGGGCCGCTCAATGACCGTGGCCACCTTCCTGAGCGCGGTGGGTTGGGCCAATGCGATGGTAAAACCGTTAGCAGGTGATGCCTCGGCAAGGCGCTATCAACACCTAAGCCAAAATGGCCAATCTGCGGTGCTTATGCTTGCCCCGCCTGCTTTGGCAGGCCCGCAAACACCATTCCTGCACATGGCCCATTGGCTAAGCGCAAATGGTTTTAGCGCACCCAGAATCTTGGCCAAAGACCTTGGTGCCGGGCTCATCCTTTTAGAAGACTTTGGCGATTGTGACCTGCTTGCCACCCTATCCGGGCCGCCAACACAATCCCAAACGCGCTACCTTTGCGCCGCCGATCTGCTTGCCGCCTTACACCGCTGCACCCCACCCAATTTTCTGCGCCCCTATAGCCCCGCTATTTTGGCCGAAGAAGCCGGGCGGTTATTGCTTTGGTATCACCCGGCCATCATCGGCCACCCCGCCAGCGCCGATTTTACGGCGGAATTTCAGGCCATAATTGCTACAACCCTTGCCCCATTCAGCGCCGACACCCCCGTTGTCATTTTACGCGATTACCATGGCCAAAACCTGCATTGGTTGGCTGGGCGGCAGGGCATCGCCCAAATCGGCCTGCTTGATTTTCAAGATGCGATGATCGGACACCCCGCCTATGACCTCGCCTCGCTAATAGGTGACGTGCGTGGCACGGTGCCGCCTGCGCTGGCCACAGATCTCACCGCGCGATTCTTGGCCAATTCGCCCCACGGTTCGGCCCATTTTAACCATGCCTTAGCCGCATTCGGTGCGCAGCGCGCGCTCAAAATTTTGGGGCTTTTCGTCCGCCTTGCCCAACGTGATGGCAAGCCCGCCTATCTGCAAATGCTGGCGCGCACATGGGCCGTACTGCAAGCTACGCTGGCGCATCCGCAATTGGCACCACTGGCAGCGTTTGTGAACACCCATATCCCGCCACCCAACCGGCTCATCGCGCCATGACGATACCGTTGATGATATTCGCCGCCGGGCGCGGCACCCGCATGGGCGCACTGGGGGCCAACCAACCCAAGGCCATGTTGCAGGTTGGCGGCCAGCGCCTCATCGACCATGCGCTTGGCATCGCGGCGCAGGCGGCCATGGCCCCGATCCTGATCAACACGCACCACCATAGCGACCAATTGCACCGCCACCTTGCCGCCCAAGCCAGCTTGCACATCCAGCACGAAACCGAACTGCTTGAAACCGGTGGCGGGCTGAAGGTGGCGCGCAGCGTATTTGGCCTCGGCCCGGTTGCCACGCTCAATGCTGATGCCGTTTGGAAGGGCGAAAACCCCTTGCGCCAATTGCTGGCCGCCTTTGATCCGGCGAAAATGGATGTGCTGCTCCTGCTGGCCCCCACAGATCAGGCGCTTGCCAGTGGCCCGGGTGATTTCTTTCTTGATGCGGGCCGGTTGCGCCGCCGCGCGCCCGCCCCAACCGCGCCTTTCATCTATACCGGCGCGCAAATCATCAACCCTGCACGACTTGACGAAATTCATGATACGGTTTTTTCCATGAACCGTTTGTGGGATAAACTTATCGCCAGCAATCGCGCCTTTGGCCTGCCTATGCAGGGGGCTTGGCGCGATGTTGGCACGCCCGAAGCCCTAGCCGCCGCAGAAGTTTGGATGGCAGAATGAGCCTATTTTTCCCATCTCACCCCGAATCGTTGCCTGAAAAACCGCGCGTATTTGCGCTGCCCCCCGGGGTCGATTTCGCCCAAGCGCTGGTTGATGGGCTCGCCGCTCGGATGGGCGCAGCCCCGCCCGAAGATTGGGCACGCCTTACGCTGTGGGTCAACACACGGCGCACCGCACGGCGGGTTGAAACCCTGCTTATGGCGCGCGGCCCCGGCCTGCTGCCGCAACTGCGCGTGTTGGGTGACCTTGCCCATATGCCCGATGCCAGCCTGCCCACCGCCCCTGATGCGCTGCACCGCCAGCTTACCCTTGCCGCACTTGTTTCGGCCTATCAATCTCAGCGCGGCCAGCTCTTGGCCCCCTCCGTTTTGCTAGATCTCGCGCAATCACTTGGGGATTTGCTGGAGGATTTGGAAGGCGAAGGTCTTGATCCCACCGCGCTTGATCGCATTGACAGTAGCGCCCTGCCCAAACATTGGGATGATAATCTGGCATTCCTCGGCATTTTGCGCCGCTATCTTGCCAGCCTCGCGCGCCCCTATTCCGGCGCTGAAGGGCGGCGCGCAGCCATGGTGCACAAGCTGGCCGCGGCTTGGCAGACCAACCCACCGTCAGCGCCAGTTTTGGTCGCAGGCTCTACCGGGTCGCGCCGGGCCACGCGCAATTTTATGGCCGCGGTGGCGCGGCTGCCACAAGGCGCTGTTATCCTGCCGGGGTTTGATGATGTGCTGCCCACACCTGCCCGCGCGGCCCTAAGCGCCGATCATCCGCAATTCGCGCTTAACGAAACGCTGGTCGCTTTGGGCGCAGAACCCGGCGACGTTATCCTTTGGCATAATCGCCTAGCGCCCGTGCCAGAACGTGGCGCGCTCATCTCATTGGCGCTGCGCCCCGCACCCGTCACCGATGATTGGCTACGCGACGGCCCGGCGCTTATCCCCAGCCTCACCAATGCCACCCAAGGGCTGACATTGATTGAAGCCGATAGCCAAAGGCACGAAGCGCAAAGCATTGCGCTGGCCCTGCGCCGCGCCTTGGATTTGGGCCAAACGGCAGCACTTGTAACGCCCGACCGCACGCTTGCCCGCCGCGTCGCCAACCAATTGCGCCGCTGGGATATTGCCGCCGATGATAGCGCAGGCCAGCCGCTGCACCTCACCCCGCCCGGCCTGTTTTTGCGTCTTTTGGCCGATGTTGAAGGGCAAGACATTGCCCCGGTTGCCCTGCTGGAACTTCTAAAACACCCCCTGACGGGCGGTGATGGCGCCCAGCGCGGCGCGCATTTGGGCCATGTGCAAGCACTGGAAATGGCCTTGCTGCGCGGTGGCCCGCCGCAACTCAGCCCGGCCATACTGCACCGCTGGGCAAGCGAAGACCCAGCGCGCCACGCGTGGCTTGCGCCCCTGCTTGACCTGATTTTTAATGAAGATGCTGCAACCCTGCCACTGTCCATCTGGGCCGCCCAGCTTCAGGCCCGCGCCGGCCAGCTTTGCCCGCCTGCCGCCGATAGCCCACAGCCCCGCATTTGGGATAAGGATGCCGGGCAAGCGGCGCTTAGCTTGCTTGAACACCTTACCCAAGCGGGCCAAGGCGCAATGCCCCAGCCGCCGCGCCTTTGGGCCGCCCTGATGACCCGCCAAATGCAACAGGTTGAGGTGCGCCCCCCCGCCTATCTGCCCCATCCCAACCTGTCTATTTGGGGGCCGCTTGAGGCGCGCGTTCAATCGGCTGATCTGCTTATACTTGGGGGCCTAACCGAAGGGGGCTGGCCGCAGCGCTTGTCCGAGGATCATTGGCTCAACCGCCAAATGCGCAAAACCATTGGCCTCCCCCTGCCTGAACTGCGCATCGGTCTTGCCGCACATGACTTTCAAACCGCACTCGGTGCGCCCAATGTCATCCTGTCGCGCGCGATGCGCGATGGTGAGGCGGAAACCCTGCCGTCGCGTTGGCTGCTGCGCCTCGTGAACTTACTGCAAGGTTTGGGGGCACCGGGCAAGGATGCGTTGGCGGATATGCAGGCGCGTGGTGCCGCGCTTAGCCTACTCGCCCAGCGGCTTGATCGCCCGATCATCGACGTTGAACCCGCCAAACGCCCCAGCCCTGCGCCGCCCCTTGCCGCCCGGCCCAACCGACTGTCAGTCACACAAATTGAAACGCTGATACGCGACCCTTATGCCGTTTACGCCCGCCATATTCTGCGGCTCAAACCGCTCAACCCGCTTGGCCGCCAACCCGATGCGTTGGAACGCGGCACCGTGCTGCATGCTGTGCTGGCCGACCTTGTGCGCAAACTACCCCATAAGGTGCCCGCCACATTAAGCCCCGCAATGCGCGCCCGGATGGATGAAATCCTGACCGAGCTTGCCCCTTGGCCCGCCATCCGCGCCCAATGGCGCGCACGCTTGCTGGGGGCGATGGCGTGGTTCTTGGCCGAAGAGGCCGACCGCCGCAACAGCGCCGCACCCATAGGGCTAGAAGCCAAAGGCGCGCTTAGCTTTGATATTGCCGGGCGCGAATTTACGCTGAGTGCCGCAGCCGACCGGATTGATCGTAGCCCCGATGGCCACATTGCGCTTTATGACTATAAATCTGGCAGCCACCCGACCCAAATCGAGGTGGACACAATCGCCATTCAACTGCCGCTTGAGGCGCTGATCGCTGAAGCCGGCGGTTTCAATGACATCGCCGCCGGGGCGGTTGAAACCTTCGCCTATATCTTGCTAGGTGCGCAAAAATCTTTTGGCCCCAGCCCCAAGTTTACCTTGGGCGATGGGCTGCGCGATGCCTTCACCACCTTCCTTGCCGCCTATGCCGACCCGGCCCGTGGCTACCCCGCCCGCGCCCGGCATGATTTGCAAAACTTTGATGGTGATTACGACCATCTTTCCCGCCTTGGCGAATGGGATGAAAGCATGAGCCCTGAAACCGAGGTGCTGGAATGAGCGAAGCCGAGATTGCCCGCGCCACCGCAGCGCAACTTGCTGCCGCCCGGCCCGATATGTCAAGCTGGGTCACCGCAAATGCCGGGTCTGGCAAAACCAGCGTGCTTACCAACCGCGTGGCGCGCGTGCTACTGAACGGCACACCGCCAGCGCGCATTTTATGCCTGACCTATACCAAGGCCGCCGCTGCCGAAATGCAAAACCGGCTATTTGCCCAGCTTGGCCATTGGTCGATGCTGGCTGATGAAGCGCTTGGCAAAGCGCTGCGCGATCTTGGCGTCACCGCCCATAGCCCCGCATTTCTGGCCGATGCCCGCCGCCTATTTGCCCGCGCATTGGAAACCCCCGGCGGGCTGAAAATCCAAACCATTCATGCCTTTTGTGAATCACTCCTGCGGCGTTTCCCGCTTGAAGCCGGGTTAAGCCCGAATTTTGATCTTTTGGATGACCATGCCAGCGCCCAACTGCGCACCACCGTGCTGGATGACATGGCTGAAGGGGATGACGCCGAAGCCTTCACCGCCTTGGCCACGATCTCGGGCCAGATTGATACGCTTTTGCCCGCCATCCTGCGCCACCAAGATCTGTTCGCCGCCCCCAGCAACCCCAAAGCCCTTGCCACGGCGCTGGGCATTGCGCCCGATTTGAGTGATGACGACATTCTGCACGCCGCCATGCAGGGGCTCAGTGATGCCGACATTGACTGGCTGGCCAGTCAGCTTGCGATTGGCGGTGCAACCGAGGTTACCGCGGCCACCGCACTCGGCACAATGCGCATAGTTGATGCGTCAAAGGCGCTTGATCTGTTCATTGGCAGCTTCCTAACCAATGCCGGCACGCGCTATAAACGGGGCTTTCCCGGCGCAAAAACCAAAGATATTGCGGGACTTGCCCCCCTACTTGACCAGTTTTGCGACCGCGCGATTGACGCGTTTAACACCCGCAAAAACCTTGCCGCCCTCAACCGCAGCCTTGTGCTGCACAATTTCGCCCATGCCTTCCTGGCCCGCTATCACGCCGCTAAAATGCGTCGCCAACGTTTGGATTTTGATGACCTCATTCGCAATGCCAGTGCGCTGCTCAATCAATCAGACATGGCCGCTTGGGTGCTGTTTCGCCTTGATGGCGGCATTGACCATATTCTGATTGATGAGGCCCAAGACACAAGCCCCGCGCAGTGGCGCATTTTCACCAAGTTGGCCGATGAAATTTTGGCCGGCGAGGGCGCGCGCATTGAGCAGCGCACCTTATTTGTGGTCGGCGATGTCAAACAGTCGATCTTCTCCTTTCAAGGGGCTGACCCGGCTGGGTTTACCTCAATCGAGGCCGAGTTCGCCGCCCGTTTGGCTGAACGTGAAACACCGCTGCAACAGGCCAGCCTGCTGCATTCATTCCGCTCCGCCACCCCCATTCTTTCCTTGGTTGATGCCGTATTTGCCGATGTGGCGGCAGGGCTTGGTCAAGGCACCAAGCATGTGCCCGCCTTCCCCGACAGGCCCGGCCGGGTAGACCTTTGGCCCTTTACTGAACGTGAAGACACGCCCCCCAAATTACCGATATTTGACCTGACCCCAGCCGCCGCCCGCCCCGATGCCGAGCGCGAACTGGGCCGCCAAATTGCCCGAAAAGTGGCGCAATTGCTGGCCACGAACACCCCGCTGCCCGGTGCAGGCCGCGCCGTGCGCCCGGGTGATATTTTGATTCTCGTGCGCCGCCGTAAGGAACTTTACAAATCGCTGATCCGCGCGCTGAAATCCGAAAAAGTGGCTGTGGCGGGCGCTGATCGGCTAACGCTAACCGACGAACTTGCCGTGCGCGACTTGCTGGCCGCATTGCGCTTTGCGGCCAGCCCAGCGGATGATCTGTCGCTCGCCGCCGTTTTACGCTCACCGCTTATTGGCTGGACCGAGGGGCAGCTTTTTACCCTTGCCCATGGCCGCAAAGGTGCGCTGTGGCCAGCGCTTCTGGCCGCAGGCGCGCCGCCCGTACTAAAAGCCCTGCGCGATCAGGCCGATTTCCAGCGCCCATTTGCCCTGCTTGAGCTTATCTTGCAAGATTTTGGCGGCCGCGCTGCCCTGCTCGCTCGGCTTGGTGCAGAATGCGAAGATGCGGTGGATGAGTTGCTGAACCAAGCCCTAGCCTATGAAACAAGCGCAATTCCAACCCTGTCAGGCTTTCTGGATTGGATTGACAGCGGCGAAGTTGAAATCAAACGGCAGGTTGATGAGGCGAGCGACCAATTGCGCGTTATGTCAGTGCATGGTGCCAAGGGGTTGGAAGCGCCCATTGTCATTTTGCCCGATACCGCCGCGCGCAAAGCACCGAATGAAACCCATATTCTGCAACTTGCCCCTAATGCAATAAGCTGGGGCCATGGTGCCGATAACAACCCCGCCTTAGTGCAAGACGCCGCCGATGCCGCCCGCCAACGCCGCAGCGATGAAGAATTGCGCCTGCTTTATGTGGCCATGACACGGGCGAAAACTTGGCTGATTGTAACGGGTGCTGGCAATATCGGCACGGAAAATACCCCCAGTTGGTATGGCCGCATTGCTGCGGCTTTGCAGGAATTCCCCAACCTTCTGCCCAGCCCCGATGGCGGACTATCGCTGCTGCATAATTGGGGTGATTTGGGTGAACCTGACGCCCAAAGCCGCGTAACAATCCGCGAAGCCACATCATCCGCCCCGCCCGCATGGTTTAGCGACGCCGTGCCAACCCCAACTCGCCCCGCCGCCCCAATTGCCCCATCTGGCCTTGGTGGCGCCCATGCTTTGACGGGCGATGCTGGCCAAGACACAGCCACCGCCCTGGCCTATGGTGCAGCCGTGCATGATTTATTGGAAGAAATTGTCAGCCTAGAGGGCGCGGCGCAGAGCACTCGGCTTGCAGAGCTCGACGCAGATATCCCTGAACGAGCCGAGATCGCCGCGCTATTGGCAAGCCCTGATATGCAAGAAATCCTCGCCGCCGCCCCCATGGCCGAGGTTGGATTTGTGGCCAATATTGCCGGGCTTGGCACGATTGAAGGCCGCATTGACCTGCTTAGCATCACCCCTGATTGCATAACCGCCTATGATTTCAAAACCAACCGCACCGTGCCGAGCCAGCCCGATGAGACCCCGGAAGCCCTGCTGCGCCAAATGGGGGCCTACCGCGCAGCACTTCGCCAAATCTACCCTGACCGGCAGATCAACTGCGCCATCATCTGGACCCGCAGTGCCAAAGTCATGCAGCTTGACGCGAAGTTGACCGACCAAGCGCTTGAACGCGCCATTGCCGCACGCGCCATACCTTGACGCGGCGCGGTGCCGCCCTTACGATTCGACTCAACCCAACTGAAGGAGAGCCCGATGGCCAGCGTCCCCGTATCCGATGCCACATTCGAAGCCGAAGTTCTGAATTCCGACATCCCCGTATTGGTCGATTTCTGGGCCGAATGGTGCGGCCCTTGCAAGCAGATCGGCCCGGCACTGGAAGAAATTTCGGTTGAGCTGGCGGGTCGCGTGAAAATCGCCAAAATTGATATCGAAGAAAATCCTGCCACCCCAAGCGCACTTGGTGTGCGCGGCATTCCGGCACTGTTCTTGTTCAAAGATGGCAAAGTCATCGCCAATAAGGCCGGTGCCGCGCCGAAGGCCAGCCTCAAAAGCTGGATCGAATCGTCGATTTAAAAACTGCTTAAAATTGGCCAAAATCGGCCAAAAAACGGCTGGAAATGACACGGAAATGGCCGCTTTGCGGCCTTTTTTGTACGTTTTGCGGTTATACTATAACTTTAGATACAGTGTAACGCCTATCCGTTTTCGCGCAGCACATTGCCTGCCAAATACAGAGACCCGCAGATAAGAATGCGGCAACCGGGTTGCGCAGTGGCAATTGTACGAATTGCAGTATGCGCATCCGGCGCAGCGCTGGATTTCATCCCAACCTCTGCCGCTGCTGCGGCGGTTACATCGGCGGGCAATGTGTTGGGTTCTCCGGGGATAGACAGCGCGACCAATTGATCAGCCAAACCGGCCAAGGGGCGCAAATAACCCTTAATATCTTTGGTATTTAACATGCCGCACACCATGGCCAGCGGGCGTGTAGGCAGGCGGCCAAGTGCTTCTGCCAGCGCCAAACCCGCCCCTGGATTATGCCCGCCGTCAAGCCATAATTCACACCCCGCGGCCGCCTCAACCAGCGGGCCATGGCGCAAGCGTTGCAGGCGGGCGGGCCATTCAGCCTTGGTTAGCGCGGCCTTGCACGCCGCCTCACCCTTACCCAGCGCGCGCAATGCGGCAATGGCAATGCCAGCATTTTGCACCTGATGCGCACCAATCAGCACGGGCATAGGCAAATCAAGCAGGCCCTGTTCATCTTGATAAACAAGGCGGCCATGTTCTTCCCATACATGCCAATCGCGGCCATGCACCAATAGTGGCGCTTGCAGCCGCGCGGCCTTGGCCTCTATCACCTCAAGGGCGGCATCTTCTTGCGGGCCAACGATGCAAGGCACGCCTTGTTTAATAATTCCGGCCTTCTCACCTGCAATCTCGGGCAGGGTATCACCCAGATATTGCTGATGGTCGATACTAACAGGCGTGATGACGGTAAGTCGCGGGGATTTAACGACATTTGTTGCATCCAACCGGCCACCAAGCCCAACCTCAAGCAAGGTATAATCGGCGGGATTGCGGGCAAAGGCGAGCAAGGCGGCGCAGGTGGTGATTTCAAAATAAGTAATCGAGTCCGGGCCATTGGCGGTTTCACATTCCGCTAAAACGGCTTCCAGATCCGGTTCGGATATCAGCCCCTCGGCCAAGCGGATCCGTTCATGGAACCGCGCTAAATGCGGCGAAGTATAAGCGTGAACACGGCAGCCCCCGCCCTCAAGCCCGGCGCGGATCATCGCCAAAGTGCTGCCTTTGCCATTGGTGCCAGCAATATGGATAACGGGTGGCAAATAGCGTTCTGGGTTGCCCAAGGCCACCAAAAGCCGCCACACCCGATCAAGTGTTAAATCAATAATCTTCGGGTGCAGCGACATCATCCGCGCAAGGATGACATCACTTGGCGCGCTCACTTTTCGGCAGCTTTCGCAGGGGTTGGCGCCGCGCTAACCGGTGCAGAAGCGTCTGCCGGTTCAACATTTTCTGCTGGTTTGGGCAAGTCGCCCATGATCGGCTGTGGCCGCCCGGTCAGCATATGCATTATGGAAATCAGTTCTTCGCGCAGTTTTTTACGGTCGGTCACGCGGTCAAGCATGCCGTGGTCCAGCAAATATTCAGCCCGCTGAAACCCTTCGGGCAATTGTTCGCGGATGGTTTGTTCTATCACGCGGGTTCCCGCAAAGCCGATAAGCGCATTGGGTTCGGCGATTTGCACATCACCCAGCATAGCATAACTGGCCGTTACGCCACCCGTAGTTGGGTGGGTTAGCACCACAATATAGGGCAGCCCGGCTTCTTTAACCATTTGCACCGCAATTGTTGTGCGCGGCATTTGCATCAGGCTCAGAATGCCTTCTTGCATACGCGCCCCACCTGCGGCCGAAAACACAATAAACGGCGCTTTGGCCTTAACCGCAGCTTCAGCCCCGGCCAGAAGCGCATTGCCCACATACATGCCCATCGAACCACCCATGAAGGAAAAGTCTTGCGCGGCGGCAACCACCTTCATGCGGCCCATTTCACCCAAGCCCACAAGAATTGCTTCTTTCTCGTCGGTCTTTTTGCGGGCGTCGCGCAGCCTGTCAGGATAGCGCTTTTGGTCACGAAAATGCAGCGGGTCGGGCGTCGCTTCAGGCACGCTCACCTCGGCAAAAATGCCGTTATCAAATAGTGCGGCAAACCGATCACGTGGCGCAAACGCCATATGGTGGTTGCAATTCGGGCAGGTATTCAACGCGTCTTTCAATTCACGATGAAATAGCATCGTGCTGCAGCTATCACATTTGGTCCACAGGTTTTCGGGCATTTCACGGCGCGAAAACAGCGAATTAATGGTCGGTCGAACGTAGTTTGAAATCCAGTTCATGGATCGCCTGCTCCCCTTAGCTTTATCGTTCTAGATAGAGGGCGGCGGGCTAGAATGCAACATGGTCCGCAAGCGGCAGCGGTAGAGCGCGCGGGCAAGTTGGTAGAACGCGTAAAGCACAGCGTTTTGCGCGATTGTCATCAGTAAAAGACCCCGCTTGGCAGACTCTGTCGAAAAATCAAACGGCCAATGATAAAGCGCTAATGCTGATAGGTTCCCCTGTTCGGAAACCACCAAAATTGCCAAAACATTATTGGCAAAATGAAGGCCAATTGCGGGTAGGAGGCTGCCGGATTGCCATGTCAAATGCGCCAACATCAAACCCCAAACCGCTATCACAGCGACGGCCAGAAGGGCGTTTTGGCCATAAGTTTCCGGGTCATAATGACCAAGGCCGAAGATGATTGATGGGATTAGCAGCGCCACCCAAACATGGCCGAACCGGGCCAGCAGCATTTGCTGGGCATAGCCGCGAAACACCAACTCCTCGGTGGTGGATTGCAACAGGATTAGGACCAGCGCCGGGGCCAGCCATGTTAGCCAGCGGGCTAAGCTTAGGTTTGGGTGTATTTCGGGGGCTTGGGGGATGAAAAACAATATGGCCTGAAGCACCGCCACCACAAGCACGGCGGCCAGAAACCAACGGATGCGGAGCGGATCATTGGAGAACAGGGCGCGCAGGGTTGTATTGTGCAGCCAACGCAAAACAATCGCGAGCATAGGCAAGCCTGCGACAATGCTGGCCAACAGCAATAAAACCGCCTCTGGGCTGCGCGCTTCAACAATCTGCCAGACGGGGCTGATGTTCAGCGCAAAGAAGAAATCAGCTGCAAACAGCATGAAAATGAACCAAATCGGCGCGACCAATATGGTTAGAGCGATGCCAACAGCTATTCGCCACAAAGCGGGGTTGACGGGGCTAGCCATCGGCTTTTGGCGCAATCCTTTTGCGATAAATGCTATACGCAATCACCAGCGGAATAAGATGCTCGATTGGGGAAAACACCAGCGCAGCCATGGTTTGGGGCGGTGTGGATTGCGTCAGCGCCAGCCCGTTCATCGCAGAAAACTTGGCATGTAGCATTAACAAATACAGATTATTACCAAAATGCAGCCCAATGGCCGCGCCCAAATTTCCGGTGCGCGCCGTTACATCGGCTGCCATCGCCCCCATCATCGCCAAGGCGCCCATATTCAGCCAATTAAACAGGCTTGGTGCAGCCGCATTGTAATGGAGCAGGCCGAACAGAACCGACGGCAATACAAGCCAAGCCCAATGGCTGGCAAAGCGGGCAGCAAGTTGTTGTTGCAGGTAGCCCCGAAAAAACAGCTCTTCGGTTGTGCATTGGGCCAAAAGCACCGGCACGGCGATCAGCATCCATGACATCCAGCTAAGCGTTGGCAGCGCAAGGCTTGGAGTTTCGCCAAGATAAAGGCTGGGGCGTAGCAATGAGGCGGCCAGCACAACGCCGAGCCCAACCCAAAAATGCCGCCAGTTAAGCCTGCCGCTGGCCCCAAACAAGCTGCGCAATGGGCGGTGGTGTAGTTTACGCAACACGAACCAAAGGCTGGGCACAATGATCAGCACAAGGCCAAGCAAAATAACAACGCTGCGCGGGGTTTGGCCGCGCGCAACCTCGGTGCCAAAGGACGTCGCTTGGAATAAGAGCGAATAGCCCGACCCAATTTGCTGCGATTCGCGCCATGGAATCAGTGCATAATACAAACCCGATGCCAGCGCCGCGATCAGCAATGCTGGCAACAGCACGACAAGAAGGCTGCCAATTATGGTGCGGCGTGGGCCACAATAGGCCGCCGCGGGCGCGCAAAAAGCCGCAAGTTCGGGTCGATTTTCGTGCATTTGCCTGCTGCTTGGTTTGTTTTGCACAGAGTAGTGCGAAAATTGCTGCTGGCAAGCCCGCGTGGCTTGTCCTTTGGCATGGCTTTGCCTATTGCTAGAGCAACCAAATTGCGGAGCATCACTATGAAAACCAGCCGTTTTGACAAATCCAAACTTCCATCGCGCCATGTAACCGAGGGCCCAGCCCGGGCGCCACATCGCAGCTATTTATATGCGATGGGCCTGTCTGAGACAGAAATCCACCAACCGCTGGTCGGCGTGGCCACCTGCTGGAATGAGGCCGCACCTTGTAACATTGCGCTCAACCGTCAGGCACAATCGGTTAAGGCAGGTGTGCGCACCGCTGAGGGCACGCCGCGTGAATTTACGACCATCACCGTAACCGACGGTATTGCCATGGGCCATGAAGGCATGCGCAGCAGCCTTGCCAGCCGTGAGGTGATAGCGGATTCAGTTGAACTGACCATGCGTGGCCATTGCTATGACGCGATTGTTGGCCTTGCGGGTTGTGATAAATCACTTCCCGGCATGATGATGGCGATGGTGCGCCTCAACGTGCCTTCGGTGTTTTTATATGGTGGCTCTATCCTGCCGGGCCGGTTTGAAGGCCGCGATGTGACAGTGCAAGATGTGTTTGAAGCCGTTGGCCGCCATCAAGCGGGCACAAGTACCGATGCCGAGCTTGACGCGCTAGAGCGTGTCGCCTGCCCAAGCGCTGGTGCCTGTGGTGGCCAGTTTACCGCCAACACGATGGCCTGTGTGTCCGAAGCGATTGGCCTTGCGCTGTTTAACTCAGCCGGTGCGCCAGCCCCTTATGAAAGCCGCGATGCCTATGGCGAGGCTTCGGGCCGGGCCGTAATGAACCTGTTGGAAAAAAATATCCGCGCGCGTGATATTGTGACGCTTAAATCACTGGAAAATGCCGCACGCATCGTGGCTTGCACCGGTGGGTCTACCAATGCAGGGCTGCATTTGCCTGCGATTGCCCATGAGGCGGGGCTGGAGTTTTTTCTGGATGACGTTTGCCAGATCTTCCGCGACACCCCCTATTTCGTTGACCTGAAACCGGGTGGCAATTATGTGGCCAAAGACCTGTATGAGGCTGGCGGCGTGCCCGTTGTGATGAAGGAATTGCGCAAAGCCAAGCTGTTGCATGAAGACTGCATGACAGTATCGGGCCGCACGATTGGTGAAGAGATTGACCTGATTGAGCGCGAAGCTGATGGCCGCGTGATTTTTCCCAGCGCCACGCCCATTTCCAAAACTGGCGGTGTTGTTGGCCTAAAAGGCAACTTGGCCCCGGAAGGCGCTATCGTGAAAATCGCCGGGATGAGCGATGAGGAAATCGTATTCACCGGCCCAGCACGGGTGTTTGAATGCGAAGAAGACGCGTTTGAAGCCGTTAAAGCCCGCAGCTATCAGGCTGGCGATGTGATTGTTATCCGCAATGAAGGACCGGCTGGCGGCCCGGGCATGCGCGAAATGCTCGCCACGACGGCTGCGCTTTCTGGCCAAGGCATGGGCAAAAAAGTGGCGCTTATTACAGATGGGCGTTTTTCGGGCGCAACACGCGGGTTCTGCGTGGGCCATGTTGGCCCCGAAGCAGCCCATGGTGGCCCTATTGCGCTGTTGCGTGATGGTGACCTGATCACACTTGACGCCATGAAGGGTGAAATTTCGGTCAATATCTCAGACGCCGAAATGACCAAGCGGCTCAGCGAATGGAAAGGCCCGCGGGCGACGATTTACTCATCCGGCGCGCTGTGGAAATATGCTCAGCAAGTGGGCGGGGCATATAAAGGCGCTGTCACCCATCCGGGTGCGGCCATGGAATCGCATGTATATGCGGATGTATAAACTTAGCCTTGTGCTGATCTGCGGGCTGCTGGCAGCCTGCTTTTCACCCACACGCGGCATTCTGACCAGCGCCACCGTGTCGGCTGGAGGCCGGGATGTGGTCATAGCCGGGCCTGCCGGGTTTTGTATTGATTCCCATACCGGCGTTGAAAACCAAGCAGGTGCCTTTGTTATTCTGGCCGATTGTGGGCAGAACGATGCGGGGCGCGTTACGATTGAAGATGTCCCACTCAGTGCGGTTCTCATCGCATCAGTGACCCCAAGCGGGTTGCTTGGCGCGCGTGAACGCGGTGCTGCCGGTGCATTTGGCGACCTTGAGGCGTTTTTGCGCAGCCCGGTTGGCCTGCCATCGCTTGGCAAAGGGCGCGAGCCTGCGGCGGTGCGCATTGTCAGCAGTTTTACGCAAAGTGATGCGCTTTACATACTCGTCGAAGACCGCGCCGCTCCCGTTGGCGCCGGGCTAAGCCAAAGGTTTTGGCGCGCCTTTACCGAGGTGAATGGGCGTTTGGCTTCGCTCTCAGTCAACAGCCTTGCTGGCGCTGATCCGAATGAAACCCAGGCGCGCGCAATCGCCATTGGCTTTGTCGCCGCCATGCAGGCCGCAAACTAACGTAAGGTCGCCGCGTGACAATGCGCGGCGGCTTTGCCATTCTGGCCCCTTAACCAAAGGTGCCCCAATGTCCCTATATCCCCAAATGCTTGCCCCGCTTGATCTTGGCCACACGGTTTTAAAAAACCGCGTGCTTATGGGTTCAATGCATACTGGCCTTGAAGAACTTGGTGACTGGGCACGGGTTGCGGCGTTTTATGCCGAACGTGCAGCAGGCGGTGCGGCGCTGATTGTAACCGGCGGTATGGCCCCAAATGAAGAGGGCGCGGTGCTGCCCGGCGCGGCGGGATTGTTTACCCCGGCGGACATTGCCAACCACCAAATTGTAACCGATGCCGTGCATACTGCGGGCGGTAAAATTGCCATGCAAATTCTGCATGCGGGCCGTTATGCTTATTCCCCAAAATGCGTGGCCCCATCGCCGATAAAATCTCCCATATCGCCATTTGCGCCCAAGGAATTAGATGCCGAGGGGATCGAGAAGCAGATCGCTGATATCGTAACAGCCGCCGCGCGTGCCCGCGAGGCCGGGTATGACGGCGTAGAAATCATGGGTTCGGAAGGCTATTTGCTTAACCAGTTTTTGGTGACCCATACCAATAAGCGCACCGACGAATGGGGCGGGTCATGGGCAAAGCGGATGCGCCTACCAATTGAGGTTGTGCGGCGGGTTCGTGCCGCTGTTGGGGCGGATTTCATTCTAATTTACCGCCTGTCGATGATTGACCTGATCCCCGACGGCCAAAGCTTTGACCAAATCCGCGAACTGGCCCAAGCGGTCGAGGCGGCCGGTGCAAGCATGATCAACACCGGCATCGGCTGGCATGAGGCGCGGATCCCAACGATTGCAACATCGGTCCCGCGCGCGGGTTTTACGTGGGTTACCAAACGGTTAATGGGCCATGTGAGCATTCCGCTGATCACATCGAACCGCATCAACACACCCGAGGTGGCCGAGCAGGTTTTGGCCGATGGTTGCGCCGATATGGTTTCGATGGCGCGGCCGTTTCTGGCGGACCCAGCTTTCGTGGCCAAGGCGGCGGCGGGGCAATCCGCGCGAATTGCGCCTTGTATTGCCTGCAACCAAGCCTGTTTGGACCATACGTTTTCGATGAAGCTTAGCAGTTGTCTGGTCAACCCACGGGCGTGCCATGAAACAGAACTGGTCTATGCGCCAAGTATTGCGCCAAAGCGGATCGCCATTGTTGGGGCGGGGGCGGCAGGCATGTCGGCGAGTTTGGTCGCTGCCGAACGTGGCCATGCCGTGACCTTGTTTGAGGCGTCAGGCCAAGTTGGCGGCCAATTGAACCTTGCGCGGCAAATCCCGGGCAAGGAAGAATTTCACGGTTTGGTCGATTGGTTTGCCACGGAGTTAGCCGCGCGCGGTGTGGATATGCGCCTCAACACCCGTGCAGACGCATCGGCGCTAACCGGATTTGATGAGATCATCATCTCCACAGGCGTCACAGCGCGCGACCCGGCTATCCCCGGCCAAGACCTGCCCCATGTTAAAGGCTATGCCGAGGTGCTGCGCGGGGGGCAGGTTGGACAAAAAGTAGCGATCATTGGGGCCGGGGGCATTGGTTTTGATGTGGCTGAATTCCTCACTACTGAAACCAGCCCAACCCTAGATGTCGCGGAATGGCGCCGCGAATGGGGCGTCGGCGACCCGGCGCTTTCACCCGGTGGGCTTGCCCCCGAAGGCCCGCAGCCAGCGCCAAGCCCCCGTCAAGTAACATTGCTTCAGCGTAAGGCCCAGAAACTGGGTAAAGGGCTTGGTAAAACAACAGGCTGGATTCATCGCGCGCAGTTGCAAATGAAACAAGTTGAGATGATTGGCGGCGTAAACTACGAAGCGATTACGCCAGACGGGTTGATGGTATCTGACGGGCCTGAGCGCGGTAACCTACGATTGATCGCCGCCGATACTATTGTGCTCTGCGCTGGGCAGGTCAGTGAGCGCAGCCTTGCAGATGAATTGCACGCCGCAGGGGTCTGCGCGCATGTCATCGGTGGGGCTGATATAGCAGGAGAGTTGGATGCCAAACGCGCTATAGATCAGGGTGCGCGATTGGCCGCCGCGCTATGATCAATCCTCAGGCCGGGGGTTTTGCACCCCCGGACCCCCGCAGGATATTTATGAACAAGAGATGCGTAACTGCTTCATCTCTTTTTTCCAAATATCCCCGCCGGAGGCTCCGCCAGATACAATTATTCTTGGATTTAGATTTTGGCGCTGGCAGCATCACCAATATTGTCAACTCCGCGCTCGGCTAGCAGGTTGGTCAGCCAATCCGGGTCCATCTCGGGCACCGAGGATAGCAACAGGTCGGTATACGGATGGTGCGGCGGGGTGAACATTTCTTTCTTCGGGCCCATTTCAACGACACGGCCATCTTTCATCACAACCACTTCATCAGCGATGGCTTTTACAGTCGCAAGGTCATGGGTGATGAACATATAGGCAAGGCCCAAATCATCTTGCAGCCGGGCAAGCAGCTTTAAGATGCCTTCAGCAACCAACTGGTCAAGTGCACTTGTCACCTCATCACAGATAATAAACTCCGGTTCAGCCGCGAGGGCGCGGGCGATACCGATACGCTGTTTTTGGCCCCCAGATAGCTCGCCCGGCAGGCGTTCCATATATTCGGATGGATCAAGCTCGATTTGCTCAAGCAATGCGCCAACCCGGCGCATCCGGTCAGCCCCCGATAGGCCACGGTAAAACTCAACGGGACGACCGATGATGTCTTTGATTTTTTGGCGCGGGTTCAGCGCGGTATCGGCCATCTGATAAATCATTTGTGCCGTGCGAAGCAGTTCTTTATTGCGCGATTTATAGCTCGGGGGCAACGCCACACCGTTGAATGAGATTGATCCACGGCTCGGGGGTAGCAGCCCCGTTATACAACGCGCCACAGTCGATTTACCCGAGCCCGATTCACCCACAACGGCCACGGTGCGGCCTTTATGGATATCAAAACTAACATCATGAAGCACTGGCACTTTGCCATAGGCGGCGGTAACGTTTTGAACCCGCACAACCGGGACTTCGCGCAAAATGACCGCCGGTTTGGCTGGCCGCTCAAAGCTGCGCACCGCCCAAAGTGATTTGGTATAGGCCTCACGCGGGCTACTCAGCATGGTGCGGGTGTCGTTTTCTTCGACCTCGTCGCCCTTCAGCAGCACTTTGATCCGGTCAGCCATTTGCGCCACAACGGCAAGGTCATGCGTGATGTAAATAGCAGCGGTGTTGAACTGAGACACGATATCACGGATCGCCGCCAGCACTTCAATTTGCGTGGTAACATCGAGCGCCGTGGTCGGTTCATCAAAGATAATCAGATCGGGACGGCAGGCCATGGCCATGGCGGTCATGGCGCGTTGCAATTGCCCGCCGGAAACCTGATGCGGGTAGCGAAAGCCAATTTCCTCAGGGTTGGGTAGCCGTAGGCGTCGGTAAAGCTCAATCCCGTCTGCCTCAGATTCAGCCCGGCTACGCACGCCATGCTGGACGGGGGCCTCGGTGTGTTGGTCGATGATCCGGTGCGCAGGGTTAAAGCTGGCGGCGGCGGATTGGGCGACATAGGCGATGCGTTTTCCAAGCAGGCGGCGGCGAGACTCGCGGCTGGCCTTGCCCAAATCCACACCATCAAATTCAATCGTGCCACCGGAAATGCGGCAGCCATCGCGGGTGAAGCCCATTGCGGCGAGCCCGATGGTCGATTTTCCGGCGCCGGATTCACCAATCAACCCCAGCACCTCGCCACGGCGGAGGTCTAAATCGACGCCATGCACGATTTCGTTCCATTTTTCATCCGAGCGGCCTTCGATGCGCAGGCCGCGGATTTTGACCAGAAGTTCGTCACTCATGTCGTTACTCCTTCAGGCCAGAGGACCGGTGTAGCATCCAGTCAACGACAAAGTTTACCGCGATGGTCAGCAGCGCGATGGCCCCAGCGGCCAGAAGTGGCAGTAGCGCTAAGCTGAAATTCATGCTGGCAAAGTTGATGAAGCCGGCAAGGTCACGGACCATTGACCCCCAGTCTGCCAAGGGAGGCTGGATGCCGACGCCAAGGAATGACAGCGCGGCAATGGACAGAAACACAAAGCAAAAGCGCAGGCCAAATTCGGCCAGAAGTGGCGCAGTGGCATTTGGTAAAATTTCGCGGAAAATCAGGTAAGGCAGGGTTTCACCGCGCAGTTTTGCGGCCTCAATATAATCCATCACGACGATATTAACGCCAACCGCGCGGGCAAGGCGGAACACGCGCGTGCTATCAAGCACGGCAAGAATAAGAATCATATTGATGGTTGATTGGCCAACGATTGTGATAAGTAACAATGCGAAAATGAGCTGCGGGATGGCCATAAGCACATCAACCGCGCGGCTCAGGAGTTGGTCTATCCAGCCGCCAAGCGTGGCTGCCAGAAAGCCCAATGTTGCACCCAGCACGAATGTAAGCACTGCGGTGATGAGCGCGATGCCCACCGTATTGCGCGCACCGTAAATGAGCCGGGTAAGCAGGTCGCGGCCAATTTGGTCGGTGCCCAGAAGGTGTTCGGGCACCTGGCCAGGGGAGGCGTTGGTGGCGGCAAATATCTCAGCTTCGCCATACGGGGCCACGATGGGTGCGAAAATGGCAACAACCGCGTAAATGAGAATGACCATGATGCCAAAGGAAGCTGTAAGCGGCATTTGACGAAACAGCTTGCGGCTGCCCGATGTGCCTGCTGTTCGGCCCAATAGGCGAAAGGCGTAGGATAATGCGATGCAGCCCACTAAGACCGCCGCGATGTAAAATGTTATCATCATTTTGGATGCCTCAGCCGCGGGTTGGATAGGATCGCCATAATATCCGCTGTTAGGTTGAGCAGGATATAGGCGGCGGCAAAGATGAGGCAGCAAGCCTGCACCACAGGAATATCGCGCCGCTTCACACTATCCACAAACAGCTGGCCAACGCCGGGATAGACGAACACCACCTCCACCACGACGACACCGGTAATCAGGTAGGCGAGGTTGAGGGCGACAACGTTAATGATCGGCGCGAGCGCATTTGGCAGCGCATGATGGGTAATGATGCGCAGAGGTTTAACACCTTTTAGCCGGGCCATTTCAATATAGGGGCTGGCCAGAAGGTTTATGATGGCGGCACGTGTCATGCGCATCATATGCGCCGTTACAACTAAGGTTAGGGTCAGTGCGGGCAGTAAAGATGATTCAATTTTATGCCAAAAACCCATGCCTGAATGAATATTTGAGATTGCTGGCAGCCATGGATTTAGCACCGCGAAAAATAGAATGAGCATATAGGCGACAAAAAATTCGGGGC
>Ga0105053_10001635_pt1 | contig 35684 bp, 33 predicted proteins | sample BON01_FD_78093 | JGI IMG/M metagenome (GOLD analysis project Ga0105053, IMG submission 78093) | Freshwater microbial communities from Lake Bonney liftoff mats and glacier meltwater in Antarctica - BON-01 | ecosystem: Environmental > Aquatic > Freshwater > Ice > Glacier meltwater | place: Lake... | reverse complement strand
TTTTAAGTTTCTGTAGTACAATTCAATTATTCTACATATTAAAAGTACAAAAAAAAGCAATATCATTTTGAGTAAAATGAAATGAAGTCGAAAAATATATTATAAGATTCCTCCGTTACAATCGGAATGACATTTAAAACAAAAAAAGCATCGTACTTAAACGATGCTCTTATTATTTATAATGAGATATCTCGACAAGCTCGATAAGACAGTTTAGGTAGTTGAGCGTAGTCGAAACTAACTATTCAACATCACTGGCATTACCAACATTGTTATTTGCTCACCCTCATCTGTTCCGTCAATAGGTGTTAAGATTCCCGCTCTATTTGGTAAAGACATTTCTATCAATACATCATTAGAGTTTAAGTTGTTTAACATTTCGCTTAAAAAACGAGAGTTAAAGCCTATTTGCATATCGTCTCCTTGATAATCGCAAGATAAACGTTCGTCAGCTTTGTTAGCGTAATCTAAATCTTCTGCAGAAATGTTTAATTCTGTTCCTGCCATTTTTAATCTGATTTGGTGTGTAGTTTTGCTAGAGAAAATAGACACACGTTTTACAGAGTTTAAAAATGAAGCTCTATCAACAGTTAATTTATTTGGGTTTTCCTTAGGAATAACCGCTTCGTAATTTGGATATTTCCCATCGATTAAACGACAAACCAATACAAAGTTGTCAAAAGTAAATTTTGCATTCGAGTTATTGTACTCAATAGAAACATCGCTATCAGAACCATTTAAAATACCTTTTAATAAGGTCAACGGTTTTTTAGGCATAATAAATTCTGCTGTTTCATTAGCAGTAACATCAGTACGCGTATATTTTACTAATTTGTGTGCATCAGTTGCAACAAACGTTAAACTCTCTGGACTAAACTGAAAGAAAACTCCGCTCATAACCGGACGTAAATCATCGTTGCCAGCAGCAAAAATTGTCTTAGAAATAGCATTTGCTAAAATTCCTGAAGGAATTACTGTATTACTTGGCGCAGCTAAAGAAACTGCTTTCGGAAATTCCTCTCCACCAAAAAAGGCCATATCGTATTTCCCTTGATCAGAACTAATTTCAATAGTACTTTCTCCTTCAGTTTTAAAGGTTAAAGGCTGATCTGGAAATGTTTTTAAGGTATCTAATAACAAACGTGCAGACACAGCAATAGAACCCTTAGAATCAGATTCTACTTCTACAACAGCACTCATTGTTGTTTCTAAATCTGATGCAGAAACTTTTAATTCGTTTTCTGATAATTCAAATAAGAAATTATCTAAAATTGGTAAGGTATTATTACTATTAATTACGCCTCCAAGAACTTGAAGTTGCTTTAATAATTGCGAGCTTGATACTATAAATTTCATTGATTTTGTTTTTTTTCATAAAGAATAAAAAGTCAAACATTTCATATTCAGTTTTCTCAAAAAAATATGGACTACAAATATATTCTAAATAAGTGATTTTAAAAATATATTTATCAACAGTTTTTAATGGATTTAGTTGATGATGGAAGAAGAATGCCAGTTTGAGTGATTTCAATTGGTAAATCAATCAAAAGATATCTCAATAGTTCTACTGAGCTAGTCGAAGTACTAATTTGATTTTCCTGTCGGACATCAAATTCACTCGATATGACAATTTTTATTATAATCTATATTGATTGTTATAATTATGTTAATGCTTTTTTAAGAACTCGTTCCGAAACTTATAAATACTATATTTGTTTTGACTACTTAAAGACTTTTTAATGAAAAAATATACATATTTAACACTAGTTGCATTCCTTTTTTCTGTTATGTTGATTGCTCAAAAACCGAAAAAGTTAACATCAAATCAGATTTACGAAAAAGTACAGAAATTAAACTTTTTAGGTTCTGCATTATACATTGCTGCGCATCCAGATGATGAAAACACACGATTAATTTCTTATTTAGCAAATCATGAAAAAGCAAGAACAGCCTATTTATCTTTAACCCGTGGAGATGGAGGTCAGAATTTAATCGGTCCAGAAATTAGAGAATTGTTAGGATTGATAAGAACACAAGAATTATTAGCCGCAAGAAGAATTGATGGTGGTGAACAACTATTTACTAGAGCAAATGATTTTGGGTATTCTAAATATCCAAAAGAAACCTTAGAGTTTTGGGAAAAAGACAAGGTATTGAGCGATGTTGTTTGGGCAATTAGAACATTTAAACCTGATGTAATTATCAACCGATTTGATCATAGAACACCAGGAACAACACATGGACACCATACAACTTCTGCCATGTTAAGTGTAGAAGCTTTTGATTTGGCAAATGATGCAACTAAATATCCAACTCAGCTAAAACAGACAGAAGTTTGGCAACCAAAACGCTTGTTTTTTAATACGGGACGCTTTTTTTATAGAAACGAAAATGAATTTAAAAATGAAACTGAAGGCAAATTAACCGCATTTGATGTTGGTGTATATTATCCGCTAAAAGGATTATCTAATAACGAAGTTGCAGCGTTGGCAAGTAGCCAACATTTATGTCAAGGTTTTGGTAGACTAACAACTCGTGGAACAGAACTTGAATATGTTGAATTTTTAAAAGGGGATAAACCAAAAGATGCTTCTGATATTTTTGCGGGAATAAATACTACTTGGAATCGTATAAATGGCGGAGGAGATATAGGAGCTATTTTATATGAAGTAGAAGAGAATTTTGATTTCTCAAATCCATCAAAACATCTACCTGAGTTGTTAAATGCGTATGATAAAATTATGTTATTAGAAGATTCTCATTGGAGAAAAATCAAACTAAATCAAATTAAAGAAATTATTGAAGCTGCCGCAGGATTGTATTTAGAAGTTTCTGCAACTAGTTCTAGCACAACACCAAATGGAGAAGTTGTCATAAAAATTGAAGTTTTAAATAGAAGTACTATTACTACATTTTTTGATAGTTACAGCTTTAAAGAAAATGGAGTTAGAGTTATAAAATCGCCAGAAAAACAGTTACAAAATAATGTTATTGTAAATATTACAGATATAATAAAATTAAAAAACACACGGTATTCAGATCCGTATTGGTTACAAAATAAAGGAACATTGGGAATGTACGCTGTTAATAATCAATTGGAAATTGGAAAACCAGAATCAGACAGACCTTTGCAAGTTGAATTCAACTTAAATATTTGGGAACACAATATAACTTTTACGAAAGATGTGGTGTACAGATATTCTAGAAGTGATGTTGGAGAAATCTATGAGCCGTTTGAGGTATTGCCAGAAGTTACTACTAAGTTGAATAACAAAGTAATGATCTTTTCTGACGGTACACCAAAAAAAGTGCAGGTTTCTGTGAGAGCTGGAACAAAAAATATAACCGGATTTGTAAGTTTAAAAGCTCCAAGTAATTGGAAAATTTCTCCAAAAGAAATCCCGTTTTCTATTGCTCAAAAAGGCGATAATCTAATGGTTGATTTTTTGGTAACACCACCATCAAATCAATCGGAAGGAAACTTGAAAAGTATTGCAACGATGGATGGAAAAAACTTCAACAAAGAGTTGGTAGAAATCAATTATAATCACATTCCTAAACAATCTGTATTATTAGATTCAGAGGCGAAAATTGTGCGATTAAACATTCAGAAAAATGGAAGTTACATTGGCTATATTGCTGGCGCTGGAGATGTGATTCCAGAAAGTTTGCGTCAGATTGGATATAATGTGTTGGTTATTGACCCAACCAAAATCAACAATGAAAACTTGCTTAAATTTGATGCTGTAGTTCTTGGAATTAGAGCCTACAATACAGTTGATGTTCTAAAATTCAAACAAAAATTTTTGTTAGAGTATGTAGAAAAAGGCGGAAATATGATTGTACAATACAACACAAGCGGGAGAGGCGGAATTGATGTTGGCGCGCCATATAAATTAAACGTGTCTAGTGATAGAGTTACAGACGAAACTGCAAAAGTTAGGTTGTTGGCAAAAAATCATTCGTTATTAAATTTTCCGAATAAAATTGAAGCTTCAGATTTTGATGGTTGGGTTCAAGAACGTGGATTGTATTTTCCAAATGAATGGGGAACAGAATTCATACCAATTTTATCTATGAATGATAAAGATGAACCAGCAAGAAACGGAAGTTTGTTAGTTGCTAAATATGGCAAAGGGCATTATATCTATACAGGAATAAGCTTTTTTAGAGAATTGCCAGCAGGAGTTTCTGGAGCCTATAAATTATTTGCAAATATGTTGTCTATTGGTAAAGAAAAATAGTTTCTGTCATTCCTGCGAAAGCAGGAATCTCATTATAAGAAAAAAATATATTTAATTGAAAGATTTCTGCTTTCGAAGGATTGACAATTTTAATATCATAAAAGAATATAATTATGGAAACTGAAAAACGTCCTTGGAAAAAAATATATAGCGTTGTGCTTATTGCAAATTTTGTATATATTATTCTATTTTATTGTATCACAACCTATTTTTCAAATTAAGGACATAAATTATGGAATTATTAGATTGGATTGTACTTTCTGCTACTTTATCATTTATTGTAATTTTTGGTGCTTATAAAACTAGAAAAAACACCAATGTAGAAGATTATATTAAAGGAGGAAACGACACAAAATGGTGGACAATCGGTTTGTCTGTTATGGCAACACAAGCAAGTGCAATTACCTTTTTATCTACACCAGGACAAGCATTTCATAGCGGAATGGGATTTGTACAATTTTACTTCGGATTGCCAATTGCTATGGTAATTATTTGTTTGGTTTTCATTCCGATCTATCACCGATTAAAAGTATATACCGCCTACGAATATTTAGAAGGCCGTTTTGATTTAAAAACTAGAACATTGGCGGCCATTTTATTTTTAGTACAAAGAGGATTGTCAGCCGGAATTACCATTTTTGCACCTGCAATTATATTGTCTGCTGTTTTAGGTTGGAATTTAATTTCGCTAAATATTATCATTGGATTTTTGGTGATTATTTATACAGTTTCAGGAGGAACAAAAGCCGTAAATGTGACACAAAAGCAACAAATGGTGATTATCTTTTTTGGAATGTTGGTCGCCTTTTATATGATAGTTGACAAATTACCAGAAGACATTTCGTTTTCTAAGGCATTAGATATTGCTGGTGCAAGTGGTAAAATGAAAGTACTCGATTTTTCGTTTGATTTAAGTAATAGATATACAGTTTGGACAGGTTTTCTTGGAGGAACTTTTTTAATGCTTTCGTATTTTGGGACAGATCAAAGTCAAGTGCAACGTTATTTATCAGGAAAATCGGTTAGAGAAAGTCAGTTAGGTTTGTTGTTTAACGGATTGTTAAAAGTACCAATGCAATTTTTTATTCTGTTAGTAGGAGTGATGGTTTTTGTGTTTTATCAATTTAATCCGGCACCGTTAAACTTTAATCCCAAAGCAAATGAAGTGGTACTCAACTCAGAATATGCAGCAGAGTATAAAGGCTTAGAAGATCAATACAGGCAAATAGAGAACGATAAAAAAGCATTGGTTTTAAATGGAGTTAAAGAGCGTGATAAACCGCAAATAAAAGCATTAGAATTAAAAAGTGTTTGTATAAAAGAAAAAGCAAAAACTATTATTAAAAAAGCAGATACTTCTATAGAAATAAACGATAAAGATTATGTGTTTATTCATTTTATCTTAAACAATTTACCAAGAGGATTAATTGGCTTGTTGTTGGCAGTAATCTTATCGGCTGCAATGTCATCAACAGCTTCAGAGTTAAACGCACTAGCCTCTACAACTGTAATAGATTTATACAAGAGAAATGTAAAAGAAGAAAAAAGCGAAGGGCATTATGTAAAAATGTCTAAGTGGTTTACATTAGGTTGGGGGCTTCTCGCTATTCTAGTAGCTTGTGTTGCTAATTTATTTGATAACTTAATTCAATTGGTAAATATTATCGGTTCTATTTTCTACGGAAATGTATTAGGAATTTTCTTATTGGCATTTTTTATAAAATTTGTAAAAGGAAATGCCGTATTTATAGCTGCTTTAATTACACAAGTAATTATTATTGGAGTATTTCTATTAGATTGGTTACCATATTTATGGTTAAACTTGTTAGGTTGTGCTTTGGTTATGGGAATTGCTATTCTATTACAAACAACTATGAGAAGAAAAGTTGATGTTGTAAATTAAAATTTTTATAAGCTTATATCTAGGCAGTAACTATGTCATTGCTTTTTTTATTTTGTAAAGTAATGTTTTATTTACAAAAAGTAAAGAAAACTATACATTATGTAATATTTTAATTACATTTGTCTCCTAATATTAAATCAGAAAGAAATGAAAACAAATTATTTATTACCAAACAAATTCAAAAAACTAGGTTGGGTATTATTCATTATAGGAATTCTAGGTGGAATTTTCATGTACGTAACAGATTTTGAACCGACTGAAGTTTTAAAAATGAAAGTACTCTCTATTTATGACGATCAGATTTTTGGAAAACCTACTTTTTTTAAAATTATTGAAAACGAAATTTTTGATGAATTGGTTTCTGTATTCATCATCGTTGGTGGATTTTTAGTAGGATTTACAAAAGAAAAAATTGAAGATGAGTTTATTTATAAGTTGAGAAAAGATTCTTTAGTTTGGGCATTGATTGTAAATTATAGCATTTTGCTTGTCGCAATTTTATTTGTGTACGATATGGTTTTCTTAAACATATTATTTTTTAACATGTTTACACCATTATTATTTTTTGTAATTCGTTTTAGTGTATTAAAATCAAAATATTTGCGTGATGAAGAATAGACTAAAAGTACAAAGAGCAATACACGATTTAACACAAGCAGATTTAGCTGAAAAAATTGGAGTAACAAGACAATCTATTAATGCAATTGAAAAAGGGAAATATGTTCCTTCCACAGTGTTAGCATTAAAAATTGCACGATTATTTAACGAATCTGTAGAAAATGTTTTTACGTTAGAAGACAATGATTAAAAACAGCCGAGAGGCTGTTTAATCTGTCATTCTAAACTTAATTACAAATGAAGATAGAATTGTAATAATTCCAATAGATAGAATGGCATATTCTATTCCCCAAACATCAGCAATAATTCCTGATAAAATGGCACCGATTGCATACCCTAAATCTCGCCATAATCTGAATACACCAATACTTTCTGCACGTTGCGTTGGAGTAGTAGTTGAAGCGATTGCTGATAAAAAAGTTGGATACACCAAAGCGGTTCCAAATCCTAAAATGGCAGCAATAAAAATCAAACTTAAAAAGTCTGTTGTATACACAATTGAAATGATTGCAAAACCTTGAATAATCATTCCCCAAAACAACATTTTCTTTTTAGGATAGATGTCAGACATTTTGCCTGTAAACAATTGCCCAATTCCCCAAACGGTTGGATACACAGCTGCAACAATTCCGATGCTTTTGGTGTCAAACTCTAAACTAATTAATAAAATAGGTAATAAACCCCAAATCATTCCGTCGTTCAAATTATTAACTAAGCCAGCTTGAGTGATAGCACTTAGATTTTTATTCTTAAAAGTAGTTTGTAAAAACACATTGTCTAAACTACTTGTAGTGTCAATTTTTTGTTCTTGATTGACAAATTTTCGAGTATCATTTACAAACAAAACAGAAAGTAATAATCCAATAATAGAAATTCCAACTCCGATGTAAAAAGGATACGGAGTAATGCCATAATTCTGAGCTATAATTCCTGTTAAAAAAGCGACAACACCAACAGCAAAATAACCAGCAAATTCATTAATCCCCATTGCCAAGCCTCTGTCTTTATCGCCTACCAAATCAATTTTCATAACAACGGTGCTACTCCAAGTTAATCCTTGGTTAATTCCCAATAAAATATTGGCAAAAAACACCCAATTCCAATGGGTTGCATTCATCAAAATAAACGGAATAGGAAGTGCAAAAATCCAACCCAGAATCAATAAATTTTTTCGTCCGTATTTGTTGGCGAGTTTTCCAGTAAAATAATTGGTAATGGCTTTTGTAATTCCGAATGCAACAATAAAAGATAAGATAGCAGTTTTAGAAGCAATACCAAATTCTAGTTCTGCAAATTTCGGAAAAATAGTGCGTTCTAAACCAACCATTCCGCCAACAAAAGCATTTACAATGACCAAAATTGTAAACTGAATCCAATTTTCTTTTAAGCCAAGTTTAGGTTTTTTGTTCATAAATTTTTTTCGAAAATTCGATATTTTTTATAAATTTCGTGATTCATTCGCTCCATAACTGCCCGCATTTTAATATTATCTTCCATAATTAAATGGCTGTCCATAACGGTTAAGTTTCCTTTTCTGGCAGAATCAAATAAAGCAACTGCCATTAAAGCATCCAATCCAAAATTTCTGATATTTTGCTTAACACAACCTAACAACATATCTAATTGTGTTGCCGTTTTTAGAGCTTTTAAAATATGTATAAATCCTAAAGGTAAGATTCTTCCGTTGGCTTTTTTAAAACCTTCACTAATATTTGGCATGGCAATAACAAACGCTACTACAACATCATTTTTGTCTTTTACTAATTTGAGATAATTCGGATTTAACAATGGTAAAAACCGATTTGAAAATTCTGTTGCTTCTGTGTCATCTAAAGGAGCAAATCCGTAAATATCTGTGTAGGTTTCGTTAATTAAATCGAACACCGTTTTTACATATGGTTTTAATTCTTTTGATTTTGTAAACTCAACAATTTTAAAGCCTCTCGATTTTACGCGTTCTGCGATTTTGATGTAAATGTCTGCCGTTTTTTCTTCTAACTGAACTCGATATTGAAACAAATCGATTTTCTTTTTAAAACCGTTTCTTTGGGTGTGAGAAATCATATATTCAAAACTACAATTGGTAACCATAACCGTCATTGGATCATCAAATCCTTCTAGTAAAAATCCTTGTGGATCTTTATCAGAAAACCCTAACGGACCAACAATGTTTTTCATATTTTTTTCTTTTCCCCAAATTTCAATTGCTTCAATTAATTTATCAAAAACTTCGGCATTGTCATAACACTCTAAAGAACAGAAGCGAACGTTTTTTTCGTTATTTCCGTTGTTATAAGCGTGATTGATAATTCCCATAATTCTCCCAACAACTTCACCATTTTTACTTGCTAAATACATAATAGTATCGCAATGTTCAAAAGAATGATTCTTCTTTTTATCAAAGACTTTATATTCATCCGTTACTAATGGTGGTAGCCATTCTGGATGACTTTTATGGATTTTATAAGGTAATTTTATAAAGGTTCTTAAATCTTTATAAGCTGTTACTTCTTTAAGATGAATCATAAATTTAGTTTGTACTAATTTTATTTTTGAATTGATAATGATACACAAAATCTGCCAAATACAAGATGATTGGTGCTATTAAAAGTCCGAAAATAGCATCAACTACATAATGTGCTTTTATGTAAACAGTTGATAAAATTAAAATAATGGTTAGCGGTACACAGATTTTAAAAAATAACGGTAACGTTTTTCTTGCTAACAATAAAATTATAATGGTTACACCAACATGAGAGCTCGGAAAAGCTCCAGTTGGTTGTTCTGCTCCGTTTTGAATGGCGTGCATTATTTTTTGAAATAAATATCCGTTTGTTGGAACAGCTCTTTCTGATACATAAAAATAAAATTGAGGTCCTGCAGAAGGGAACAATGCAAAAATGAAATAAAAAAACAATAATGAAAAAGTAACTTTAAAGACACTTTCTAAAAAAATAGTTTTCATTTTAAAATAGGTGATAAAAATAAAACCAAGAATGATAAAGTAAAAAGCGAAATATCCGAAGTACATCAATTCAGTAAACCAAGGACTAGAAAAATAATTAGAGAACTCTATACTTGGTTGAAAACCAAAGATCCATTGATCCATTTGTATAAAGATCCAATCAAGGTTATCAAAAAGAAATTTGTTATAATGTACGGTTTCTGTATAAAAATAACCTGCAAATAATACGGGATAGATATTTCTAAAGAGATTAAATAGAGCAGATTTTATAATCGGATTTAAGAAAATGAAACCTAAACTAACAAGAAATATAACTCCTCTTATTAGAAGTAAATCAAGTACATTTTGGGTTTGATTCCATGAGCAAACTAATAAAATTGTTGTAATGAGAAGAAACCCAAGAAAGAGTAAATCTATCTTAATAAATCTATTCATAGTTTTTTCATAATATAATTGTATTAAAAAAATAACATTATAAAGCTTCAAATTCTTTTTTACAGTCTGCAAACCATTGCTGCATTACTTTTGGAGATTTCATTAATTCTTGCATTTCTCTTATATGTGCTGCATCTTGTTTTTGAAACATTTCCATTCCTTGTTGTTTGCTTAATTCTGTAATTTCTTCGAAAGTTGTTGCACTAAAAGTAACATTACAAGCGCCACCTAATTGTTTGCAAGTCATTGTTTTTATAAAAAAGTATTTTTTATTTTTCAATAAATATACTAAAAACAATTATGTATAATGATTGCCAAACCTGTAGAAGAAATTAAGAATACTTTCTTTTTCTTAAAAAATTAAAAACCAATCCAAAAATTGATAATAAAACCAACGGTAAAACAATATTAAAAAACTGCCAAAAGAAACGTTCTTCAAAAGCTTTTTGTTTGTCTAATACATTAATTTTTAGCGATTTATTTCTAAGATTAATGAAGCCATCGTCATCCAATAAATAATCTATTGTATTTAATAAAAATTCTTTATTTCAAAAGGTTTCTTGCGTCCATTTATCAGTTGATAAATCGTACGGTTTATTTTTTAAGAGTTGATTTTTCGCAATATCTCCATCTGCAATTACAACCATTTTGTTTGTAGTGCTTTGTGCTTTAAAAAGGGGTGTATTAAAAGGGTTAATTCTGTTTTTATACGCCGAGTTAAAAACTCCTTCTAGCAAAACAGCTGTTAATTGTTTTCCGCTTTTGTATTCGTTTGGGTTTTGCTCATCAGCAATCATTTTTAAGTCCACAAAATTTGGTGTTCCTAATTTTCCAGAAAGTAATGATGTTGCTAATAAAGGCGTTTTTTTGATGTTGTTTTTTAAGGTATCAATTTGAGTTGTAAACTGTAAACGAACAGGACGAATATTTTTTGTAATTGGATGATTTTCATTTCCGTTTACCAACGGATGAAATTTCCAAGGTAAATATTGAAATTGAGTTTGATTTCCAACGTTTCCAGTCGCTAACGGAATTTTAGCAGCATATAAATCCTTAATAATACTTGTATTGATTCTAACTCCGTACGCAAATAATAAATCGGTTAAATTTAAATCTCTTGGATACGCCAACATTTTACCAGTTTGCAATAAACTATCTTGTTCTGCTTGTACATTGTCAATCATCCACAGCGTTTTTCCACCATTTGTGATAAACTGATCTAGCGTTAATTTTTCGTTATCAGAAAACTTGATCGTTGGTTTTGCAATAATTGCTAAATCGAAATTGGTTAAATCTTGAAGTGTTTTTTGAGGATTTGTAAGTACAGAATCTAAGGTAAATTTCGCCAAACTATATTTTGTAGCAACTTCTTTTAAAAAACTATATAAATAAATGTCTTGCAATTCTCCGTTTCCAGAAAGAATGGCAATTTTTTGCTTGTTTTTTCTGCTCATGTTTTTAAGAGCACTAGCAAAAGAAAACTCTAAATTTTCAACTGCATTTTGCAATTGTTCATCTTGTAAATTTGCGTTTGTACTTGGCAATAGATTTACCAATTCGGTTTTGTTTTGATAAGAAATTTCTGCCCAAGGAAATATAATAGCTTCCGATAATTTACCGTTTTCTTCTACCGTTAACCTGCTTGGAATGAATCCTTTTTTGATTAAATCTTCTCGGTAAGAATCAGGATTTATAAACTGAATTCTGATATTAGAATTTATAGCTCTTAATTCTTCTAAAAACTGTTTGGTTTCAATTTGTAAACGTTTAAATTCTGCAGGAAAATCGCCTTGTAAATATACTTTTACATTTAAAATAGTATCAATAGAATTTACGATTAAAGTTGTTGTGTTTGTTACCGTGTAACGTTTGTCTTGTGTTATATCAAAACGTTTGTAGTATTGATTTCCTAAAAAATTAATCAATAGTAAACTGATCAATAATTTTGCAACTGTTTTTAAATTCTTAGACATTACGTAACTGGTTTTTAGTTAGTAATAAAAAGAAAACACTTACAGAAACAAAGTACAAAACATCTCTTGTGTCAATAACTCCGCGACTGATACTTTTAAAATGCTCGTTGATTCCTAATAACTGAATGGTGTAGCTATTTGTTAGAAATAACCCTGCAATGGCATCAAATCCGTAAAACAAAAAGAACGTTATAAAAACACCGAGAATAAATGCAACAATTTGATTTTTAGAAAATGTTGAGGTAAATAACCCAACAGAAGTGTATGTTGCCGCTAAAAATAACAAACCAATATATGAACCAATTGTACTTCCTAAATCGATATTTCCAACCGGATTTCCTAACTGAATAATTGTATACACATAGGTTAATGTTGGTGCTAACGCAACGACAATTAATAGGAGCGAAGCGGTAAATTTGCCCAACACAATTTGCCAATCTGTAATTGGTTTTGTTCGTAACGTTTCTATCGTTCCAGTATTTAATTCGTCTGCAAAACTTTTCATGGTTATTGCAGGAATTAAGAATAATAAAACCCAAGGAGCTAAATAAAAGAAGCTGTTTAAATCTGCGAAACCAGCATTTAAAATATTGGTATCGTCTTTAAAAATCCATAAAAATAATCCGTTTACCAGCAAGAAAACTCCGATTACCAAATAGGCAATTGGCGAAGCAAAAAATAAATTGAATTCTTTTCTAAGGATTGGAAACATTGTTTAACTGTTGATTTGTTTATGCGTTTAATTATTGATTATAGTTTATTATCATTTCGAACTTTTTTGTGAGAAATCTCACACTTTTAGATTCTTCAATTGCCTAAAAAGGTTTATTTTAGAATGATATTTAATTATTACTTATAAGTTTAAAAATACGATTATTTTCAACATCTTCATCTCTTCTTTCTGGTTGAAAAACAAAATGGTGTTTTTCTAACAACGCACTAGAGGCGATATTATTTTGATGTGTAAAAGCTTCAATAACTTTTAGTTTTAGGATTTTAATTCCAAATGACACAACTGCTTCCATTGCTTCATTCATTAACCCTTTTTTGTGAAATGCAGGATTGAGTTCATAACCAATTTCAGCATAATTTTTATCCAACAAAATCTTATGAAATACAATTGTTCCAATTACTTCGTTGGATTCTTTTAATTGCATTGCCCAAAAAATTCGATGTTGTTTATCAAATTCTTGGTGACAAACACTAATAAATTCAGTAGCCTCTTCAATGCTTTTTGATATTTTTCTAGTAATTAGTTTGTTAATTTCTTTATTAGAACGTAACTTAAAAATAGTATTGGCATCCTCAAAATTTAATTGACGTAACAATAGTCGTTCTGTTTTAAGTTCAGGAAAATGTAAAAAAGAAAATTGCTTCATGGATACTTATTCATTGATAATTGTTCATTGATAACTGATTAGGGTAAACTTACCATTTTATCAACGCTCCAAGCTTCTGGTTTTGTATTAAACAATGCTTTTGTTTTTGCCCAAACATCTTTAAATAAATGAGAAGTTCTATAATTTTCTAAATCTTGTTCAGTTTCCCAATAACTGTAGGTGAAGAAAATGGTGGGATCATTTTTATCGCGATACAATTCTAATAATTGACAACCATTGTTGCTTCTAATTTTTTTTTTTTTACTTTCAAAAATAGCTAGAAATGTTGCTACATTTTCTTCGTGAAATCCCATTTTTACAATTCTAATAAACATGTATATTTTCTTGAAGATTAATAAAACTCTACCATAATTGTATCTCTGTAATCCAATCCTAATAAAGAAGAAGCGCTACCAACCGTATTTAAATTACTTCTGTAAACGGCAATTTCTAACAATCCGGCAGAATTAAAAATAGCTAGTTTAGTACCATCATAATGATTTCTATTTTCATCAATTTGGAAATTGATAATGTCGTTGTATTTTTTGTTGATTTTATCAAAAGAATAACGCCTAGCAATTACTTTATAATTTCTTGCTTTGCCAATTTCTGTAAATAATTTTTCGCTAATGTTGCTAATCACGTTTCCGTAGTTGTCAATATAAATGACACTTCCAATAATTTGTGTTTCATTTGAATTGATTTTAGGCTGAATTTCAGTCATTTTTTTATACGTCTGAATTTCTTTTCCAATAACGCCTAAACTTCCGCCACGAGCAATAAAACAAGCTACTTGCACAAATACATCTAATACAGGAAAACTACTCTCTACACGATCGTGAATGTTAATTTCTACAATTTGTGTTGGATTAATTTCTGAAGCAATCATAGAAATAATTCCGTTGTCTGGACAAATAAAATAATGATTGTCTAACAACAACGCAATGTGTTTGTTTTCTAAACTCAATTCAGAATCTACACCAACAATATGAATGCTTTTATCAGGAAAACTTTTATAAGAATTTTTTAAAATATAGGCAGTTTCTGTAATGCTAAATGGAGAAATTTCGTGTGTAATATCAACAATTCTAGCATCAGGTAATTTTGTGTAAATAGCTCCTTTTACAGCGCCTACAAAATGGTCTTTAGTTCCGAAATCTGTTGTTAAAGTTATTAAAGACATGTAAAAACCATCTGTTAATTAGTTGTTTAAAAAATTACAAAAATTTTACACAAAGCTAATCAATTCTAAATTTTTATTCGTAATTTTCTTGTATAAAAAGCAGATAGATTTTATCTCATTTTATTTTATACAACTATTTACAATTCACAGATTGTTAACCTATTAAAATAGAATCATTTGATAGAAAGAATTATTGAACTAACAGACATCGATCCAAAAGACTTTTTTGGAACTCAAAATAGTACCATTGCACAACTAAAAAAGTACTTCCCAAAAATTAAAATCGTAGCAAGAGGAAATAACTTAAAAATTTATGGAGAATCAGACATTCTAGACGAGTTTGAAAAACGGATAGAAATGCTGATAAAGTATTTTAATAAATACAACAAGCTAGACGAAAATAGCATTGAGCGTATTTTAACTTCTACAGGAAAAGAAGAAAAAACAGATGTGAATACAAATGACGTTTTAGTGCATGGAGTGAATGGTAAATTGATAAAACCACAAACAGAAAATCAGCGTAAAATGGTTTCTATGATGCAAAAAAATGATATGCTTTTTGCAGTTGGCCCAGCCGGAACAGGAAAAACTTATACAGCAGTTGCTTTAGCGGTAAAAGCATTGAAAGAAAAAGAAGTTCGACGAATTATTTTAACAAGACCAGCAGTAGAATCTGGAGAAAATTTGGGTTTTTTACCAGGAGATTTAAAAGAAAAATTAGATCCGTATATGCAACCTTTATATGATGCATTACGTGATATGCTTCCACATGAAAAATTAGAATCGTATTTAGAAAAAGGAGTCATACAAATTGCGCCTTTAGCGTTTATGCGGGGTAGAACCTTGGATAATGCTTTTGTTATTTTAGATGAAGCCCAAAATACAACGCACAATCAAATGAAAATGTTTTTAACCAGAATGGGAAAACATGCAAAGTTTATTATAAATGGAGATCCCGGACAAATAGATTTACCAAGAAAACAAGTTTCTGGGTTAAAAGAATCGTTGTTGGCGTTAAAAGATATCGAAGGAATTGCGCAAATTTATTTAGATGATACAGATATAATTCGTCATAGATTGGTAAAACGAATTATTTCTGCATATAAAAGTATAGAAACAGAATAAATTTATTTGTATCAGGCAATAAGTTTTTAGGAAAGAAATTTTCAACTTTTTGATTTAGACTTTTAAGCTTAAAAGTTTACTTTTGCATCCAATAACAACACAACAAAAATGAACACGATAAATGAAACTAATTTTCAATTTCCGAAACAGAAATCTGTATATAAAGGAAAAGTAAGAGAAGTTTACAATATTAATGACAATATATTGGTAATGATTGTTTCCGATAGATTGTCTGCCTTTGATGTAATTCTACCAAAGCAAATTCCGTTTAAAGGACAAATTTTAAATCAGATAGCAACCAAAATGATGGATAATACTGTGGATATTGTTCCGAATTGGTTAGTGGCAACTCCAGATGAAAATGTTGCCATTGGTCATTTATGTGATCCATTTAAAGTAGAAATGGTAATTAGAGGTTATATGTCTGGACATGCAGCTAGAGAATACAAAGCAGGAAAAAGAATGCTTTGCGGTGTTTCAATGCCACAAGGACTCAAAGAAAATGATCAGTTTCCAATTCCAATAATCACACCGTCTACAAAAGCAGAAAACGGAGAACATGATGAAGATATTTCTCGTGAAGAAATTTTAGTAAAAGGAATCGTCTCAGAAAAAGATTATTTGGTATTAGAAAATTATACACGTAAATTGTTTGCTAGAGGAACAGAAATTGCAGCAAAGCGTGGATTGATTTTGGTGGATACAAAATATGAATTTGGTAAAACAAAAGAAGGGAAAATCGTTTTAATTGATGAAATTCATACACCAGATTCTTCTCGTTATTTTTATGCTGATGGATATCAAGAAAGACAAGAAAAAGGTGAAACACAAAAACAATTGTCAAAAGAATTTGTTAGACAATGGTTGATAGAAAACGGATTTCAAGGAAAAGATGGACAACAAATCCCAGAAATGTCTGACGAAAAAATTATAGAAATTTCTAATAGATATATAGAGTTGTACGAGCAAATTACAGGAGAAGCTTTTGTAAAAGCAAGTACAGAAAATGTATTAGAAAGAATTAATAAAAATGTAACAGAGTTTTTAACTTCAGTTAATTAAAAGACTAAAACAAACTATCATGATTATAGAACCAAGAACAAGAGGATTTATTTGTTTAACAGCGCATCCAATAGGTTGCGAGCAAAATGTAATAAATCAAATAGATTATGTAAAATTGAAAGGAGCAATCAACGGCGCAAAAAAAGTGTTGGTAATTGGTTCTTCAACAGGGTTTGGATTAGCATCAAGAATTTCTAGCGCATTTGATTCAGATGCAGCAACAATCGGAGTGTATTTTGACAAACCTTCTACGCCAGGAAGAACAGGCTCAGCAGGTTATTATAACACTGCGGCATTTGAAAAACATGCAAATTCAGCGGGGTTGTATGCAAAAAGTATCAATGGCGACGCCTTTTCAAACGAAATAAAACGCCAAACATTAGACATAATCAAGGCAGATTTAGGTCAAATTGATTTGGTTATTTATAGTGTGGCTTCACCGGTAAGAACACATCCAAATACAGGAGAACGCTTCAAGTCGGTTTTAAAACCAATAGGCGGAGTTTTTTCTAACAAAACAGTAGATTTTCATACAGGAAACGTAACTGAAATTTCTATCAATCCAGCAGAGGAGAAGATATTGCAAATACAGTTGCAGTAATGGGTGGAGAAGATTGGAAAATGTGGATGGATGCATTAAAATCTGAAAACTTATTATCTGAAGGAGCAAAAACTATTGCGTATTCTTATATAGGTCCTTCATTAACAGAAGCAGTTTATAGAAAAGGTACAATTGGTGCAGCAAAAGATAATTTAGAAGCAACTGCATTTACAATTTCTAATGATTTAAAATCAATCGGAGGAAAAGCATATGTTTATGTAAATAAAGCGTTGGTTACACAGGCAAGTTCTGCAATTCCTGTAATTCCGTTATATATTTCTTTGTTGTATAAAATTATGAAAGCAAAAGGAATTCATGAAGGTTGTATTGAGCAAATTCAAAGTTTATATAGTGAGCGTTTATTTGGAGGAGATTTATTATTAGATTCTAAAGGTAGAATTAGAATTGATGATTGGGAAATGAGAGAAGATGTACAAGCGGAAGTTGCTAAATTATGGGAAGTTGCATCTACAGAAAATTTATCTCAAATTGGAGATTTAGAAGGATATGTGATGATTTCTTTAATTTATTCGGATTTAAAGTTGATGGTGTAGATTATGATGCAGATGTTAACGAGATGGTAGAAATTCCTAGTGAACATTAAATGCAGACAAACCGTAAATTCATATCGTTTTTAGTTGCTTTTCTTTTTTGTGGAATTTTATTTTCACAAAAAAAAGATGCAAAAAAAGTAACGGTAAAAGTGTTGAGTTTTAATATTCTTCATGGAAAAACAACCAACGGAAGTTTTGATTTAGACATTATTGCAAATGTGATTAAAAAAGCAGATGCAGATTTTGTTTCTTTACAAGAAGTAGATTTTAAAACGAACAGAAGTAAAAAATACGATTTACCAACAGAATTGGGTTTTCGTACAAAAATGGCTTCGGTTTTTGGAAGAGCAATGTATTATGATGGCGGAGAATATGGAGAAGGAGTTTTGTCTAAATATTCTTTTTTATCAACCAGAAATGTTGCGTTGCCATATACAAAAGGAAACGAACCTAGAACAGCTTTAGAAATTACAACGGTATTAAAATCTGGAGATACGATTTCATTTATTGGTACACATTTAGATCATTTAAAAGAAGATACAGATAGAGTTTCGCAAGCAACAGCAATTAATAAAGCGTTTTCTAACAATAAATTTCCAACCATTTTAACGGGCGATTTAAATGATACTCCAAATAGTACAACGATCAATATTTTAGAATCTTTTTGGGAAGCTTCGTATAATAAAGCAAATCCGATATTAACTTTTCCGTCAGAGTTTCCTATTAAAAAGATTGATTATGTGATGTATTATCCAAGAAACAAATGGAAAGTACTCTCAAAAGAAACTATTTGTGATTTAATTGCTTCCGATCATTGTGCGTATTTAGTTACTTTAGAATTTCAAAAATAGATGAAAGCGGTAACGGTAAAAAAAATCAAAGATGAATTGAGTTATAAAAATTCTAATGAGTTGATTGAATTATGTTTACGTTTATCCAAATTTAAAAAAGAAAATAAAGAATTACTTACCTATTTATTGTTCGAATCTTCAAGTGAAGAGTTATATATAGAAAGCGTTAAAGAACAAATAGACGATTTATTTGATCAAATTAACATCAATAGTTATTTCTATATTAGAAAAAGTGTTCGCAAAATTTTAACGCTAACAAAAAAGTTTATTCGATATTCTCAAAAAAAGGAAACAGAAGTAGAACTGTTGATTTATTTCTGTCAAAAACTAAAAAACTTTAAGCCTTCAATAAAAAATAGTGTTCGTTTACAAAACGTCTATAACAGACAAGTTGAAAGTATTAAAAAAACAGTAAAAACCTTGCATGAAGATTTACAATACGATTATCAATTAGAAATTGATGAGTTGTAAAATTAATATATATTTATAGCATAAAAAAGCTGCTACATTTCTGCAGCAGCTTTTATCAACTAACTAAACCAACTCTTACTATTTATTGAGGCATTACTACAGAATCAATTGCATGTATAATACCATTTGAAGCATCAACATCAGTTATAATAATTGTAGAAATGTTTCCTTTAACATCTGTTAAAATTACTTTACCATCTTTTAAAGAAGCAGTAAGTTTTCCTCCTTGTACAGTTGTAATTACAAATTTACCACCATTATCATTAATTGCTTTCACAACATCTTTTGCTTTAAATTTCCCAGCAACTACGTGATATGTTAAAATAGCAGTTAATAATTTCTTATTTTCAGGTTTTAATAGACTTGCTACTGTTCCTTCTGGTAATTTTCCAAAAGCATCGTTTACTGGTGCAAAAACTGTGAATGGTCCCTTGCTATTTAAAACATCTACTAATCCAGCAGCTTTTACAGCAGCGACAAGAGTTGTAAAGTTTTCATTTGAAGCGGCAACACTAACAATTGTTTCTTCTTTATTTGTTGTTTCTACAGTTCCCTTTTTATCATTTATAGGATCTGTATTGTTTGCGAAACTTGGAGCAGAAATAAATACTGCTAATAAAAATACGGGTACTAGTTTTTTGAAATTCATCTGATCTGTTTTTAAGTTCGAAACAAATCTACAACTATTTTGTTTAGTAAAAATACAAAACACTTAAACAAAATATTAAAGTTATCTTAAATTAATTTATAATTGTATATTGCTTCTCTAATTATTAAAATAATTTATAAAAATGAAAGCACGCGTTTCTCAAGTATCAGTATTATTTTTTGTTTTTAGTTTGTTTTTTGCAACAACAATTTAAGCACAAGATTCATCAAATACAAACACAAAATTTAAAGTTTCAGAAAAAGTTTTAAAAACATATGTTGGTTCATATAGTTTTGATCAAGGAATTGGAGCAAAAGACTAAACTAAATATTTCCACAATATTTTAATACTTACAAAGGCAATCAATATAGCGGTTGCTCTTTTTAATTGAATTGGATTTAAGAATTTATTACTAAATCTGCTACCAATTTGTCCACCAATAAAAACAGTTATTAAAAGAACTGTAGTTAAATTCCAATCAATACTAAAATATGGATTTGTGTAATGACCAACCAAACCAGCAATTGAATTCACTAAAATAAAAAAACTTGCAGTTGCAGCAATTTTTTTTGGAGAATCCCATTTTGATACATGTAATAAAGGTGCGAGAAAAATTCCGCCACCAATTCCTACCATTCCAGAGATAAATCCAATTACCCCACCATAACTCACGTTTTTTACAGTACTCATTTGATTCGTGTTTTCTTTAGAAGCAGTAATGCTTTTAGAGATCCACATAGTAATCGCAGCAAATAGTAACGTAAAACCAAGTAAGACAAAAAATAGCGTTTGATTTATTTTTAAGAAACCACCTATAAAAGCAAACGGAACACTAAATAATGTTAATGGTATTACTTTTTTCCAGTTGAATTCTTTTCTTTTCATATATACATAGACATTTCCAGAAACAACGATAATGTTACACAATAAAGCTGTAGATCTAATTTGAGTATATGCAATTCCGGTTACTGCTAAAACAGCTAAATAGCTAGACCCACCGCCAAAACCAACAGAAGAATATAAAATGGAAATCAAAAAGAATAAACTAATGATATGCCAGTTGTTAGATATAATTTCAAAAAATATAGTACTGATCATCGTTAGCAAATATAATTTTTGTTTTATAATTTGCTACTGTTTTTAGAATTGAAAATGTAATCAGTCGACGATTCATTGTTATCTAGAGAAAAAATGAATAAAAGTTAGTTCTAATTTAGTAGCTTAGAGGCTTTAAAAATCAAATCTATATTAGAGCATATGTCACAACAAAAAGACTTAAAAAAATATTGGCAGATAAATTTAAAATACTTGGTAATTTTATTAAGTATTTGGTTTACAGTTTCCTTTTTATTCGGAATTATTTTAGTTGATGAATTAAACACCATCCGTTTAGGTGGATTTAAACTCGGATTTTGGTTTGCACAACAAGGTGCTATTTATGTATTTGTGATATTGATTTTAGTATATATAAAATTGATGAATCGATTAGATAAAAAATATAACGTAAACGAATAGCTATGACATTACAAGTATGGACCTGGGTTCTAGTAGGAATCACTTTTTCTTTGTATATAGGTATTGCCATTTGGTCGAGAGCAGGATCAACAAAAGAATTTTACGTTGCTGGAGGTGGCGTTTCTCCGTTAGCTAATGGATTGGCAACAGCAGCAGATTGGATGTCGGCAGCTTCTTTTATTTCTATGGCAGGTATCATCTCCTTTAATGGATATGACGGTTCTGTTTATTTGATGGGGTGGACTGGTGGATATGTGCTTTTAGCATTACTATTAGCACCTTATTTACGAAAGTTTGGAAAATTTACGGTGCCTGATTTTATAGGAGATCGCTATTATTCTAATGTAGCAAGATCTGTCGCAATTTTTTGTGCCTTGATTGTTTCTTTTACTTATGTAGCTGGGCAAATGCGTGGCGTAGGTTTGGTATTTTCTCGTTTTTTAGAAGTTGAGATCAATACAGGTGTAATTATTGGAATGGTTATCGTTTTGTTTTATGCCGTTTTAGGTGGGATGAAAGGGATTACATATACGCAAGTAGCACAATATTGTGTGTTGATTTTTGCTTTTATGGTGCCCGCAATTTTTATTTCTATTCAGATGGCGGATACTGCAATTCCGCAAATAGGCTTTGGAAGTAAAGGATCTGATGGTATTTATTTGCTAGATAAATTAGATGGATTGCATAGAGAACTTGGTTTTCATGAATATACCTCTGGAAGTAAATCGACCTTAGACATGCTGTTTATTACAGCAGCTTTAATGGTAGGCACTGCAGGATTACCACATGTTATTGTTCGTTTTTTTACTGTAAAAAAAGTAAGTGATGCTCGTAAATCAGCAGCTTGGGCATTAATTTTTATAGCAGTGTTGTATACAACAGCACCAGCAATTGCATTATTTTCTAGAACCAATCTGATAGAAACGGTAAGTAATGTTGAGTATAAAAAAATGCCGCAATGGTTTACCAATTGGGAAGATACAGGTTTGTTAGTTTTTGACGATAAAAATAATGATGGAGTGATTCAATATGTTGGAGATGCAAAAACAAATGAATTGACAATTGATAAAGATATTATGGTATTGGCAAATCCTGAAATTGCAGGATTACCAAATTGGGTAATTGCTTTAGTGGCAGCTGGAGCCTTAGCAGCAGCGCTATCTACAGCAGCAGGATTATTATTAGTAATTTCGGCTTCAGTTTCTCACGATTTAATTAAGAAAATGATTAACCCTAATATTTCTGAAAAAGGCGAATTAATAGCAGCAAGGTTATCAGCAGTTGTTGCTGTAATTATTGCTGGATATTTTGGAATTAATCCTCCAGATTTTGTCGCCGCAACAGTGGCTTTAGCGTTTGGATTGGCAGCAGCTTCCTTTTTTCCAGCAATTACGATGGGGATTTTTTATAAGAAAATGAATAAAGAAGGCGCCATTGCAGGGATGGTAGTCGGAATTGTTTTAATGCTTTTTTACATGCTAAAATTCAAGTTTGATTGGTTTGGAGGAGGTACAAAAGAAGATTGGTGGTTTGGAATTTCTCCAGAAGGTTTTGGAACCGTAGCGATGCTAATCAACTTTGTTGTGGCAATTGTAATTTCTAAGTTTACTCCAGATCCACCGCAAGAAGTACAAGAACTAGTAGAAACAATTAGAATTCCGTCTGGTGTAGGAAACGCACAAGAGCATTAAAAATAAAAAGTCTGATTCAGACACCAAAAAAGGTAAAACTAGAGGTAACTGACCGCAGTCGAAGCTGCAGTAAATAGAATAGAGAATGAGTAATTATCACATCAAGCATTTAGAAGAATATTATCAAGTATATAGAAAATCTATTCGAGAGCCAGAAAATTTTTGGGAAGAAATAGCTGAAGAACACTTTTTGTGGAGAAAAAAATGGAATAACGTTTTAAGTTGGGATTTTACAAAACCAGAAGTAAAATGGTTTGAAGGAGCCAAATTAAACATTACAGAAAATTGTTTAGACAGACATTTAGCAACACGTGGAGATAAAACCGCTATCATTTTTGAACCAAATAATTCAGATGAAGAAGCCGAACATATAACTTATAGACAATTATTTGAGCGCGTAAATCAGTTTGCAAATGTGCTAAAAGATAAAGGCGTAAAAAAAGGGGATCGAGTTTGTATTTACATTCCAATGATTCCAGAACTGGCAATTGCAACATTGGCTTGTGCAAGAATTGGCGCAATTCATTCGGTTGTTTTTGCAGGATTTTCATCCAAAGCATTATCAACACGAATTATTGATTGTGATTGTAAAATGGTCATTACTTCTGATGGATCTTATCGCGGAGCAAAAACAATTGATTTAAAAGGAATTGTAGATGAAGCATTAGAAAGTTGTCCAGACGTAGAAAATGTGTTGGTAGCAAAAAGAATTAATTCTGAGATTCAAATGAAAGAAGGAAGAGATTTTTGGTTACAACCTTTATTAGATAATGCTTCCAAAGTGTGTGAAGCAGAAATAATGGATGCAGAAGATCCTTTATTTATTTTATACACTTCTGGTTCTACAGGACAACCAAAAGGAATGGTTCATTCATCAGCGGGTTATATGGTGTATACAGCATATACATTTAAAAATGTTTTTCAATATAAAGAAAACGACGTGTATTGGTGTACTGCAGATATTGGTTGGATTACAGGTCATTCTTATATTGTTTATGGACCATTGGCAAACGGAGCAACAACCGTGATGTTTGAAGGTGTTCCTAGTTACCCAGATTTTGGGCGTTTTTGGCAAATTATCGAAAAGCATAAAATAAATCAGTTTTATACAGCGCCAACGGCAATTAGAGCTTTAGCAAAACAAGGAACAGAAGTAGTAGATATTTATGATTTGTCTTCTTTAAAAGTATTAGGTTCTGTAGGTGAGCCAATTAACGAAGAAGCTTGGCATTGGTATAATGATAATATTGGAAAAAAGAAAAGTCCGATTGTAGATACTTGGTGACAAACAGAAACTGGCGGAATTATGATTACTCCAATTCCCTATGTAACACCAACAAAACCAACCTATGCAACATTACCTTTTATCGGAATTCAACCTGCATTAATGGATGAAAATGGAGACGAATTAAAAGGGAATCAAGTAGAAGGAAGATTGTGTATTAAGTTTCCTTGGCCGAGTATTGCAAGAACCATTTGGGGAAATCATCAACGCTATAAAGAAACCTATTTTATAGCTTTCAAAAACATGTATTTTACAGGTGATGGAGCTTTACGTGATGAAGTTGGGTATTACAGAATTACGGGTAGAGTAGATGATGTTATTATAGTTTCTGGTCATAATTTAGGTACTGCTCCCATTGAAGACGCGATTAATGAACATCCTGCAGTAGCAGAAAGCGCAATTGTTGGTTTTCCTCATGATATAAAAGGAAGTGCTTTGTATGCTTATGTTATTTTAAAAGATGTTGGAGAAACTAGAGATCATGATAATTTACGAAAAGAAATTAATCAAATTATTACAGAGCATATTGGACCGATTGCGAAATTAGACAAGATTCAGTTTACTGAAGGATTGCCAAAAACACGTTCTGGAAAAATCATGAGACGTATTTTACGTAAAATAGCACACAATGAAATGGATAATTTAGGAGATATATCTACCTTATTAAATCCAGATGTGGTACAAAGTATTATTAATAATAAGGTATAAGTATTTTAGTAAAAACAGAAAAAACACCATTTGTCAATATTTTTGTAATAATGTCATGTTCTATTGTATGGCATATAAATTGACAACTAGTAATCACTTATACTCTAAAATTAATAGGATTGATGCAACATCTTAAAGACAGAAAGCAAGACAAAACGAAACCTAAAGTTTCTATTTTAACAGCGTTTAAAACAATTATTTGGCCAAAACGAAAGCTCGTTTTTATAGGGTTGATACTTATTGTTTTAAGTAGATTGTCAAGTTTAGTATTGCCTTGGAAAAGTAAAGCTTTGTTGGATGATGTAATTCCGAATAAGGACTACGAGCAGCTTTACAATTTGTTATTTATTGTTGGATTGGCAATTTTAGTACAATCAATTACTTCCTTTTTATTAACTCGAATTTTAAGTGTACAAGCACAGTTTTTAATATCAGAATTAAGAGCTCAGGTTCAAAAGAAAGTATTGTCATTATCCATTAGTTTTTTTGATAATACAAAATCTGGAGCATTGGTTTCTAGAATTATGAATGATGTAGAAGGTGTTCGGAATTTAATTGGTACAGGTTTGGTTCAATTAGTTGGTGGTACAATAACTGCAGTAATTTCAATGATTTTATTGATTCGGATTAGTGCTTCTATGACGTTTTTTGTATTACTTCCTGTAGCAATTTTTGGAGTTGTAGCTTTAAAAGCCTTTAAATATATACGTCCTATTTTTAGAAATAGAGGTGTTATAAATGCTGAAGTAAACGGAAGATTAGTAGAAACGTTATCTGGTGTAAGAGTCATTAAGGCTTTTAATGCAGAGGCACAAGAAAATGAAGTATTTGAAAAAGGTGTAGAAAAATTATTTCAGAATGTAAAAAAGAGTTTAACAGCAACGGCTTTAATGACAAGTTCATCTACTTTTTTATTAGGAATTGCATCGACCGGAATTATGGGAATCGGTGGATATAAAATTATGATAGGAGAATTAACAGTTGGTGATTTTCTTTCCTTCACTTTATTGCTTGGTTTTATGATTGCTCCAATAGTGCAAATGAGTAATATTGGAAGTCAATTAACAGAAGCGCTTGCTGGTTTAGACAGAACAGAAGAGCTAATGAATATGAATGCTGAAGAAGATGATGAAGAAAGAACAATCGTTTTAGAAAATATAAAAGGAGAAATTATTTTTGAAGATGTATCTTTTGCTTATAATGAAGGAAAAGAAGTCATTAATAATATCAGTTTTCAGGTTCCTTCGGGTTCTGTAACTGCTTTGGTTGGAAGTTCTGGATCAGGAAAATCTACAATTGCAGGCTTATCGGCAACATTTTTAAATCCGCAATCAGGTACAATCACCATTGACAATCAAGATATTTCTAAAGTAAAATTATCAAGTTATAGAAAACATTTAGGTGTTGTTTTACAAGATGAATTTTTATTTGAAGGAACTATTAAAGAAAATATTTTATTTCCAAGGCCAAATGCAACAGAAAAGGAATTACAAAATGCTGTAAAAGCAGCTTATGTGAATGAATTTACAGATCGTTTTGAGGATGGTTTAGATACGTTGATTGGTGAAAGAGGGGTAAAACTTTCTGGCGGTCAGCGTCAAAGACTGGCAATTGCAAGAGCAATTTTAGCGGATCCGAAAATCATCATTTTAGATGAAGCAACTTCTAGTTTAGATACAGAAAGTGAATCACTAATACAAGAAAGTTTATCAGAATTAGTAAAAGATAGAACTACCATTGTTATTGCACACAGGTTAAGTACTATTAAGAAAGCGGACCAAATTTTAGTTATTGAATCTGGCAGCATTGTAGAGAGAGGAAAACATGACGAGTTGATAGAAGCAAAAGGTAGATATTTTGATTTATTTACGTATCAAGCAAAAATTTAAATTTTCTTAATTTGTAAATACTTTATGAAATTTGCGACTCTACAAATTACAAAAATCAAAACAATCCGACTTATGAAAAACCTTATAGCATTCTTTATTTTTTCTATCCTGATGGCTTCCTGTAAAAACGAACCGAAGAAAGAAATCCAACCAGAAAAATATCCATCTGAATTAAAAAAAGTTTTTGATGCTCATGGCGGAATTCCTGCTTGGAGAAATGTACAAACCTTATCTTTTAATAAAGGTGAAGAAATCCATACTGTAGATTTGCATTCTAGAAAAACTGTAATTAATACACCAAAATATTCTTTAGGTTTTGATGGTGAAGATGTTTGGTTAGATGAAGTTGAAAAAGGAATTTACAAAGGGAATCCTACTTTTTATTACAATCTCTATTTTTATTTTTATGCAATGCCTTTTGTGTTGGCAGATGATGGAATTATCTATGAAAAAGTGGATGATTTAGTTTTTGAAGGAATCAACTATCCTGGATATAAAATTTCTTTCAAAGCGAATGTAGGTACTTCTTCTGATGACAATTATAAAGTATATTATAATTCAGAAACCTATCAAATGGAATGGTTGGCGTATACAGTAACTTTTAATTCTAAAAAGCCAAGTGATTCATATCACATTATTAACTATAATAAATGGGAAAATGTAAACGGTTTGTTGTTGCCAAAAGCTATAACTTGGTATAAACAAGATAGTATTGGCGCTCCAACAGAGCCAAGAGGTATAGCAACAGAATTTACGTTACCATTAGTTAGCAATACAAAAATTTCTGATTCATTTTTTGATAAACCAGTAAAATAAGTATTGCAGTAGCAGTTTGCAGTTAGTTTTTTGCTGTCATTCCTGCGAAGGCAGGAATCTCATTTTAAACAATCATAAATTTCACTATAAACAGAAGAATAATAACTATGAAACTTTGGAAGTAAAACATTTTCAAGGTTTTTTGTTTGCTTTAAAACTGTTAAATCCCACAATTCTAAATCTGAAACTTCTTCTTCCTGCATGGTCAATTTATTAATAGAAACTTTTAATTCGGCAATAAAAACATGATGATACTCATTGTCTTGAATTCCGTTTTTATGAGAAACTTGATGAATTCTTGTCCCAATTTTAATGAAATCTTTTTCTTCTAGTTCTAAACCAATTTCTTCAAAAACTTCTCTTTTTGCGGATGCTAAAATTTCTTCTCCTGCACCAATATGACCAGCAACAGAAATGTCCCACAAACCAGGAAATACTTTTTTGGTTTGTGCTCTTTTTTGTAATAATATTTTTTTATCTTTTGTAAATAACCAAACATGAACAGTTGCATGATACCACCCATTTTTATGTGCTTCAGATTTTAAAGCAGTTTTTCCTGTTGGTTTTCCTTCGGGAGATAATATGTCTATGAGTTCATCCATATAAAGAGACACGAATTTAATAGTCTTTTGTATATAAAATATTGGTTTGTCATTTTCGACAATAGGAGAAATCTCATTATTAATTTATGAGATTCCTCAATCGCCTGCAATGTCTTATTTCGGAATGACATTGTCTTCCAAAAGTTTTTTATTTATTCAAAATAAGAAAAAGTTTCTCCGCTTTTTATTTTCAACAACGTTTCATAAATCATTTTAATTACACTTTCTACATCATCTCTATGAACCATTTCTACAGTTGTATGCATATAACGAAGCGGTAAAGAAATTAATGCTGATGCAACTCCACCATTACTATACGCAAAAGCATCGGTGTCAGTTCCGGTTGCTCTAGAAAGCGCAGAACGTTGAAACGGAATCTTGTTTTCTTCGGCAGTTTCTGTAATTAAATCACGTAATTTTTGCTGAACTGCAGGTGCATAAGCAACAACAGGGCCTTTCCCCATTTCTATATGTCCAGCTTTTTTAACGTCTATCATTGGAGTAGTGGTATCATGAGTTACATCTGTAACAATTGCCACATTTGGTTTTATGCGTTGTGTAATCATTTCTGCACCACGCAAACCAATTTCTTCTTGAACAGAATTTGTTACATATAAACCAAATGGTAATGTTTTTTTATTCTCTTTTAATAAACGAGCAACTTTAGCAATCATAAATCCACCCATTCTATTGTCTAAAGCTCTACAAACAAACTTGTCATTATTTAAAATGTGAAATTCATCTGGATAGGTAATTACACAACCAACATGAATTCCTAATGCCGCAACTTCTTTTTTAGTAGCGCAACCAGTATCGATAAAAATGTTTTCAGGTTTTGGAACTTCTTCTTTTGTTTTATCTCTTGTGTGAATTGCTGGCCATCCAAAAACGCCCTTTACAATTCCGTTTTTTGTATGAATATTTACAATTTTACTTGGTGCAATTTGATGATCACTACCACCATTTCTGATTACGTAAATTAAACCATTATTAGAAATATAATTTACATACCAAGAAATTTCATCAGCATGTCCTTCTATTACAACTTTAAATTTCGCTTTCGGATTGATAACTCCAACTGCAGTTCCGTAGGTATCAGTAATAAATTCATCTACATAAGGTTTTAGATACTCCATCCAAATTTTCTGACCTTCCCATTCATAACCAGTAGGAGCAGCATTGTTTAAATATTTTTCTAAAAAGGAAATTGATTTTTTATTTAATATTGATTTTTTTGTCATTGTACTTTCTTTTTTGTGTAAAAATATCTATTTTTTTTGTGCTAATTAACGGTAGAAGAGATTTATTTTTAAGATTCTGTAACAAAATTTGTAACTTTCAGACTTATCTACTATAAATATAAACAAACTAAAAAAACAGTCTTTAATGAAATTAAAAATCGAGAACTTAACTAAAACGTATAAAAATGGCGTAAAAGCTATTGATAATTTAACGATTGAAATTGGCACAGGAATGTTTGGGTTGTTAGGTCCAAATGGAGCAGGAAAATCTACTTTAATGAGAACCATTGCAACTTTACAAAGTCCAGATTCAGGAACTATTACTTTTGGAGATATCAATGTATTAGAAGATAATATATCATTGCGAAAAATTTTAGGGTATTTACCACAATCATTTGAAGTATATCCTAAAATGTCTGCTGAAGATTTGTTAGACTATTTTGCAACGTTAAAAGGGATTTCTAATAAATCAGAAAGAAAAAAATTGGTAAAAGAAGTCTTAGAAATTACCAACTTATATGATGTTAGAAAAAAATATGTTGCTGGATATTCTGGCGGAATGAAACAACGTTTTGGAATTGCACAGTTGTTGTTAAATAGCCCAAAATTAATTATTGTAGATGAACCAACTGCTGGATTAGATCCTGCTGAAAGACATCGATTTTTAAATGTTTTACGCGAAGTAGGTACCAATTGTACGGTTATTTTTTCTACTCATATTGTAGAAGATGTAAAAGAATTGTGTAATGAAATGGCAATTTTAAATGGCGGAAGAATTTTAAATCACACAACTCCTCAAGAGGCCACCAAAGAAATAGAAGGGACTATTTGGACGAAAATTATTGAGAAAGACGATTTAGAAGAAAACATGAAAATGTACAATGTATTGTCTAGAAACTTTAACCCAGATAATACGTTGAACATTAGAGTACATTCTGTTAATAAACCTTCAGAAGATTTTCATGCTGCAACTCCACAATTAGATGATGTTTATTTTATCGCTTTAAAGCAAGATGAACCAGAGTTAGTATAAAAGTCTCAAAGCCTCAAAGTAAAAAAGTCTCAGAGTAAAAAAGTTTTATATTTAAATCTTTTAAAAAGCTAAACAATTAAACACATAAACGATTAAACAACATTTTATATGTTTTCAACTATTTTTAAACAAGAATTAAAATACTGGTTTAATAGACCTGCATTTTATATTTATATATCAATATTTTTTTTATTATCAATATTTCTTTCAGCGGCTACTGCTGGTTTTTTTGATTCAATTACAGCAACAACCTGTTCATCAAGAATTGTAAACTCACCCATAGGAATTTTAGGCTTGTTTAATGCGTTAACAATTTTTATTTTCTTTTTATTTCCATCAATCGTTGGAGTCTCCATCTATAGAGATTACAAAAGTGATATGCATACCATTTTGTATTCATATCCTTTTACAAAAGCAAATTATCTCTTTGCAAAGTTTTTCAGTTCAATAGTAGTTGTTTCATTAATTGTTTTCTCAATTGCATTAGGAATGATTCTGGGATTTCGTATTCCTGGAACAAATTCAGAGATCGTTGGTCCTTTTAACGTTGTTACTTATTTACAAACATATTTAGTATTTATTTTGCCAAATATTTTGCTGTTTGGAGCTATTGTTTTTGCAGTTGTTGCGTTTACAAGAAATATTGCCGCGGGTTTTATTACAATAATCATTTTGCTATTTGGTCAAGGTGTTTTAGAAAGTCTTCTTTCTGAACCAGAGCATAGAACGTTGGCTGCTATTTTAGATCCTTTTGGAGCAGCAGCATCCAATTATTACACAAAGTATTGGACACCTTCTGAACAAAACGAAATGCAGATTCCTATTAAAGAAATGATTATTTACAATCGTTTATTATGGTTGACAATTTCAACTTTAATCTTTGGTTTGTTATATCGTTTTTTTACATTTAGTCAGGATGCAATTTCTATTTCCTTTAGAAAACCAAAAGCTGAAAGAGTTACTAAAACAAATTTTAGCGGAATTACTAAAATTTCGTTACCTAAAGTTTCTTTCGATTATTCATTTGCTCAAAATTTAAAAACAACATGGAGGTTATCGAATCTCGATTTTAAATACATTGTTAAAAGTTGGGCTTTTATTTCTATTGTTTTAGTAGGCTTGGTTTTAATGATTGTTGGTCTTTCTGAAATCGGAAATATTTTCGGAACTCCTACTTTACCCGTTACTTGGAAAATGTTAAATGTTGGGAATATTTTTTCTGCAACTATAAATATTTGCACATTTTTATATGCCGGAATGTTAGTGCATAGAACAAAAATTGCTAGAGCAAATCATTTAGTTGATGCAACTCAAATACCAAATTGGACACTCTTGTTTTCTAAAGTCATTGCATTGATAAAAATGCAGTTGGTTTTATTGTCAGTAATTATGGTTTCTGGAATACTTTTTCAAATGTATAATGGGTATTATAATTTTGAAATTGAGCACTACTTAACAGAACTATATTTCTTAGACTTTTTAAATTTTTTAGTTTGGGCATTGTTGTCAATTTTTATTCAAACATTAATTGGTAATCCGTATTTAGGGTTATTTGTTTTATTGGTGATTTCTATCGGAATGCCGTTGTTATCATTAGCAGGAATAGAACAATCCATTTTTAAATACAATCAATCACCAGGTTTTAGCTATTCTGATATGAATGGTTATGGATTTTCTTTAGGTCCATATTTATGGTACAAAACGTATTGGATTTTATGTGGTTTGGTTTTATTAATTCTAGCAGCTTTATTTTGGGTTCGTGGAATTCCGAATTCATTTTATCAAAGAATTTTAATTGCAAAATCTCGTTTTAAAGGAATTTATGCTATAAGTTTTGTAGTATTCTTTGTAGCTTTTTTAGCACTTGGATTTTCAATTTACCAAGAAACTGCAGCTAAAGGAAAAAGAATTTCATCTAAAGAAGCAGAGATAAGAAGTGTTGAGAAGGAAAAGAAGTACAAAAAATATGAAGGTTATGCACAACCAAGAATTATTGCTGTAAAAACCAATGTAGATATTTTTCCAAAAGAGAGAATGTTTGATGCTTCCGCAACTTTTACAATGATTAATAAAACTAAAAAAGCAATAGATAGTGTTTTCTTAAATCATAATTCTTTAGAAAGCACTTTTACTTTTAATAAAACAAATTTGTTGGTTTTAGAAGATACCATTCATAATTTTGATATTTATAAATTTGATTCATCCATTTTCCCTGGAGACACTTTAGAGCTTTCTGTTACTGTAAAAAGCAAAAATAATTCTAGCTATAGACAAAATTCTCCTATAAGAGAAAACGGAACTTTTATCAACAATTTTTCAATGTTTCCTTCTTTAGGATATTCAGCAGGAGGTGAATTAACGGATGACAAAACTCGTAAAAAATACGATTTACTACCAAATGATTTACGTCCACATCCTTCAGATTCTACAGCTTTAGGAAATACATATATTTCTAAAGATTCAGATTGGATTGATTTTGAAGCAACAGTATCTACATCAAAAGATCAAATTGCAATTGCTCCTGGATATTTGCAAAAAGAATGGATAGAAAATGGTCGTAAATATTTTCATTATAAAATGGATAGTAAAATCTTAAATTTTTATGCATTTAATTCTGCTAGATATGAAGTTAAAAAAGAAATGTATAACGGCATTAGTTTAGAAATTTACTATCATAAAGGACATGAATTTAATTTAGACAGAATGATGAAAGGGATGAAAGCATCATTAAATTACAATGCTAAAAACTTTAGTCCGTATCAACATAAACAAGCAAGAATTATTGAGTTTCCTAGAACTGAAGGAGGTTTTGCGCAATCTTTTCCAAACACCATTCCGTTTTCTGAAGGCCTAGGTTTTATTGCTGATGTTGATGATGAAAATGAGGGTGGTGTAGATTATCCATTTGCAATAACTGTACATGAAGTGGCACATCAATGGTGGGCACATCAAGTAATTGGTGCAGATGTTTTAGGTGCAACTATGTTATCAGAAAGTATGTCTGAATATGTAGCTTTAAAGGTGTTAGAACATCAACAAGGAAAAACGAAAATGCGTACATTTTTAAAAAAGGCATTAGATGATTATTTATTACAAAGAACAGTAGAAAGAAAAAGAGAAAATGCATTAATGTATAATGATGGACAAGGCTATATTCATTATCAAAAAGGCTCTTTAGTGTTGTATGCTTTGAGTGATTATATTGGTGAAGAAAAATTAAATGGAGCACTAAAAAAATATATAGACAAAGTGAAGTTTCAAGAACCTCCTTATACAACTTCCATAGAAATGGTTAACTATATAAAAGAAGTAACTCCAGATTCTTTACAATATGTAATTAAAGATATGTTTGAAACCATTACTTTGTATAGAAACAGAATTGTGGACGCAAAAACAACAGAATTAGACAACGGAAAATATCAAGTAGATATTGAGTTTGAAGTTTCTAAATACAGAAACGATGAAAAAGGAAAGCGTTATTATGGAGAAAAAGTTGGAGATACTTTAACTTATAAAACAGACAAAATGACCAAGCCAATTTTATCGGTTCCTTTAGCAGATTATATAGATATAGGTATTTTTTCTGAAGAAGAGGTTGATGGAAAAAAGAAAGAAGTAGCCTTGTATTTAAAGAAACATAAAATTACAGCTATCAATAATAAAATTAAAATTATTGTTGATAAAAAACCAACAGAAGTAGGAGTCGATCCATACAATAAGTTGATTGATGCCAACTCGAATGATAATCGAATGAAAGTAGATTGATTTTTAAAAATTTAGAATTATATAGCTCATGCATTATTTACATGAGCTTTTTTATTATTAAACATCAAACAAAATATAATATCTTTACACTCTTATTTTATTGATGATGAAGAACATTTTATTTTTGTCTACAGCACTCTTTTCATTAACTGCTTTTAGCCAAGTTAAAGATACAATTCCGTTATCTGAAAAGTATATTTTAATAAAAATAGGAGATACATTAACTATAGATTTAGATGAAGTAAAGTTATTGCCAAAAACAAAGTTTAAAAACAGTGATGATCTTAATTACTATTATTGGTTTAGAAAGAAGGTTTTTAAAGCATATCCTTTAGCCATACTTGCATCTAAAAGATTAGATACATTAAATTCTAGATTGCTTAAAATAAAAAGCAATAGCAAGAAGAAAAAATATATTAAGGTTGTTCAAAGATATTTAGAAGGTGAGTTTACCGATCAATTAAAAAGTATGACAAGAATAGAAGGAATAATTTTAATAAAATTAATCCATCGTCAAACAGGGAAAACAACTTTCAATCAAATAAAGGAACTAAGAAGTGGTTGGAGAGCGTTTTGGTATAATACAACAGCAAGTTTTTTCAGTATGTCACTCAAATCAGAATATCACCCAGAAAGTGTTAACGAAGATTTTTTAATTGAAGATATTTTGCATCGAGCATTTATTCAAGAGAGATTAATTGAGCAAAAACCGAAACTAAAAATCGATTTAGATAAAATGTATCTCGTTTTTAAAGGTTCTGTTAATGTAGATGAATATAAGAAGATGTTTGCTGAAATGAAAAAAAAGCGTTCTAAATAAGTATTTCACTTCAACTTAAAACTTATTTTATTCTTTAAGTTATTGGCTATTAGAATATTGATTTTTTAAGTAAAAAAATCCAATTTTATTAGCTTTTATTCTTGGCAGATAATTTATTTCTTGTATATTTGCCGTCCGTTATTTAGGCACAAGTTCATTCAAGGTTTGGTATAAAAAATAAATTTCAAAAAAACTTTTAAAATAATTTTTTTAGTTAGAAAAGAGTTTATACATTTGCACCCGCTTTGAGATATGATTGAAGTTTAGAAAGAGATTTTGGAATTTTAGAGAAATTTAAAAGGGTAG
>Ga0105053_10001630_pt1 | contig 35711 bp, 50 predicted proteins | sample BON01_FD_78093 | JGI IMG/M metagenome (GOLD analysis project Ga0105053, IMG submission 78093) | Freshwater microbial communities from Lake Bonney liftoff mats and glacier meltwater in Antarctica - BON-01 | ecosystem: Environmental > Aquatic > Freshwater > Ice > Glacier meltwater | place: Lake... | reverse complement strand
TGAACGGCCAAGGATGACCGGGCTCTTGCCGCCGAGCTCCAGGGTGAGCGGCACCAGATTGTCAGCGGCGGCGCGCATCACGTGCTTGGCCACCGATGTCGCACCCGTGAACAGGATATGGTCGAAGGCCAGCTTGGTGAATTCGGCACCAACTTCCGGACCGCCGGTGATCACGGCCACTTCGTCTGCGTCATAATACTGGGCGATGACCGACTTCATCAGTTCCGATGTCGCCTCGGTGAATTCCGAGGGCTTGATCATGCAACGATTGCCTGCAGCGAAAACACCCGCCAGCGGCGTGAACGTCAGGTTCACGGGGAAGTTCCACGGACTGATCACCCCGATCACGCCCTTGGGCTGGAACTGGAGTTGCGCTTTCGACCCAAGCAGGCCCAGCGGGAACTCGACCTTCCGCTTTTCTGGCTGCATCCATTTGTGGACGTGCTTCTTGGCAAACTTCAGGGCGGCGATCGACGAGACGATATCGGTGAAACCCGACTGGTCTTTTGAACGGTGGCCGAAATCCTCGCACATGGCATCATTGAAGGCATCGCCATGCGTCACCAGCAGGTCGATTGCCTTGTCGAGCCATTCGATGCGCCGGGTGGCTGACGGAATGCCGTCGCGCAGGTTCGCAGCCTTTTGCCGCGTCAATATGGATTCCATGCCGCTGCCGGTTGCGCTGTCGAGTGCCATGCCAAATTCTCCCAATTGCCTGTTCTTGCTTATGAACAGTGTAGCCCGCGTTCAGCGCTTAACAAAGCGAAATGCATTGCCGCTGCGTGAGGCGTTCACATCCGGACGATAGCCACTAAATTGCCGCCAGACATATCAGAGAGAGAAAAACGCGATGGCTTACGAAAAGATTTCCTACGAACTGTACGGCAGCACGGCCATCATCAGTTTCAATGATCCGGCAACCATGAATGCCTGCGGCGTCGACACCGCGCAGGAACTGCTCCACGCGTTCGAAACGGCGAGCAAGGAAGCGCGCTGCACGATCCTGACCGGCGAGGGGCGCGGCTTCTGCTCGGGCGCAAATCTTGGCGCCAATCCCGGGAGCGGCAGCTCGCTCAGCCATCCCGGTTCACAGCCCGACGCCGGGCGGGCACTCGAAACGCACTACAATCCGTTGATCCTGGCAATCCAGGACCATCCCCATCCCGTCATCACGGCCGTGAATGGTGCCGCCGCCGGCGTGGGCTGCGCGCTGGGCCTGATCGGCGACCTCGTCATCTGCGGCAAGAGCGGATATTTCCTGCAGGCCTTCCGGCGTATCGGTCTCGTGCCTGACGGCGGCTCGACCTACCTGCTCGCACGCACCATCGGACGGACGCGCGCCATGGAGATGACCCTGCTGGGGGAAAAGGTACCGGCCGAGCAAGCCATGGCCTGGGGCCTGGTCAATCGCGTTGTCGAAGACGACGCCTTGATGGACACGGCGAAACAGCTCGCCCAGCAACTTGCCGAAGGTCCGACTCAGGCGCTGGCCCTGACACGCAAACTGGTTTGGGCTGCCTGCGATGGCGACTTCGATGGGGCGCTTCGCGCTGAACGCCTCGCCCAGCGAACCGCTGGCCGCACGAACGATTTCAAGGAAGGCGTGATCGCGTTTCTGGGTAAGCGGAAAGCGGAATTCAAGGGGAATTGATCACCCTATGATTGAATAGAATCATATTCGATTAAGAATAGAGTAAGGCATCCGTGACAGGTTGCAGCCTACGCTTTGGGGCCGGGGGGCGAGTGCGCGCATGGACTATCGACTTATCCATTTTAATTGTGCGCGACCGACGGGCGAGTTCACGTTCGACAACGAATTCGTGCGCGTGTTCCTTGCGATTCTTCCCCGGATTTTCAGCGACGCCGACAGTTTTGACGGCATCCACTGGCATCGTCACGGCCTGCGCCAGCCCGACGGGTCCTGGCGCGACTTGGGCAATGCGTTTCCTTATGCGAAAGACCTCGGTGTCCCGGACGTATGCACGATGGCTGGCTGGACCTCGCTCGCAGACATGCGGTCGTTCGTATACGATGGCAGGACGCACCCGTCGGGCATGCGCCGCCTGAAAGAGCAGCTTGATCGCAGTCAGGGTCCAGGCTTTGTCATGTGGTGGGCACCGCGAGAGGAGAGATTCACAATGGAAGACGGGTGGACGCGCCTCACACACCTGCGCCAGAATGGGTCCGGTCCGTACGCTTTTTCACTCGACCAACCCGTGGTCAGACCGCAAGTCGCATGAGGCTGAGCCGGCGCAGCCTGATCGGCTTTATGGCTGCGTTCTTGACGCTGGCGGCATGCTCCTCTCATTCGCCCCCCGAACGCACGATCTACCTGGTTCGCCATGCTGAAAAGCAGGCTGGCGACGATCCCTCCCTGACGTCGAATGGCGCCCTTCGCGCCGCCCTGCTCGCCGAAACGCTTCGCGATGCAGGGATTGTTCGCATCTATTCCACCGACTACGCCAGGACACGAGAAACAGCCGCGCCGATTGCCGAAACCATCTCGGTACTGGTGACTCTTTACGATCCATCTGACTTGTCGGCATTTGCAGACCAGTTGAAAGACGAATCCGGCATCACGCTCGTTGTCGGACACTCCAACACAACGCCCGCCCTGGTCGAATTTCTGGGCGGCGAACCGGGCACCGACATCGACGAGCCTGCCGAGTATGACCGCCTCTATGTCGTCCGTATGCGGAAAGATGGGATTGACACCGAATTGCGCCGCTATGGCGCACCCTACCAGCCCTAGGCCTTCTTCGCCGGTTTGGACTTCCTTGCCGCCAGCGCCACTGCCAAGGCGCGCCGGCCCCAGACGCTCGCATCCTCCGCATCATCCATCGCAGCAGACGGCAGGCTGACATAGCCGATCTCCATCCGTTTGCCGTCACTTGGCCGTTCCCAGGCAAACACTTCGCCGCCCTCAGCCTCCAACGCGATCCGCAGCGCGGCATCCGTCTTCAGGTAGATCACGTCATCGGCCAGGAGGGCGAACATCACGCCTTGTGCATAGACGCCGGCACCACCAAACATGCGCTTTATACGGACGTCCCCCATAGGGGCAAACAGGTCGGCCATGAAGTCATGGAACGGGTCTGGCGCCCTGGCCATGCGTTCAAGCCGGCGGCAGGCCCAGCCGATAGACGCCCTTGAACGCATCCAGGTTTTCGACCGGCTTGCCCTTGCGATAGATCGTGATCGTGCCCGCCTTGGCAAGACGCACGGCTTCCGCGCGCACGTCTTTCAGCACGCGCTGGAAGTTCTCTTCGCTCACCGCACGCGCCGCCTGTTCGGCGCTGATCGTCTTGCCGACGCCGCATTCAGCCGTCAGCGCGAGAATCGCCTCACGCACCGCATTATGGCCGGGCTCGCTCACCAGTCGATCGCCGCGTAGACGAGCTGCTGGAATTGCTGGCGCATCGGATAGGTCGAGGACGGCATCAGCTGCGTGGCCTGAATTGCGATGATCTCTTCTTCGGGATCGATCCAGAAGAAGGTGGATGCGAGCCCGCCCCAGCTGAACGTGCCTTCGCTGCCCGGCTGCTGGCCCGCGATGATATCCGTCACGACCGATCCACCCAGGCCGAAGCCGACGCCATCGGCCATGACTTCCGTGAACATGGACTTGCCCATGTCGCGCATTGTCTTGCCGCCCGGCAAATGGTTCTGGCGCATGAACTCGACAGTTTTCGGACTGATCAGGCGCTGGCCGTCCAGCGTGCCGCCGCGCAGCAGCATCAGCGCGAAGCGGTGATAATCGCGCAGGGTCGACACAAGGCCGCCGCCGGCATTCAGCAGGGTCGGGCGTTTGGTGTAGAGCTTCGACGCGGCTCCGGCGCCGTCTGCCAGACTTGTGACACCCGTCTCCGCATCCTTCTGGTAGCAGGCCATGAGACGGTCGATCTTTTCTTCCGGCACCCAGAATTCGGTGTCGTGCATGCCGAGCGGACCAGTGATCCGCTGGCGGAAGAATTCGTCCAGTTCCATTCCCGACACGATCTCGACAATCGCACCCAGCACGTCGATGGAGTGGCCATACCACCATTCGTCACCCGGCGAGCATTGCAGAGGCAGCGCCGCGAGGCGCTTGGCCATGGCCTGAAGGGTCTCGTCAGGCCGCCCGATCTTTTCCTGCCGGTACAGGAAGTCGACCGGGTGCTGCATCATGAACCCATAGGTGATGCCCGACGTGTGCGTGAACAGATCCAGCACTTTCAAGGGGCGATCCGGCTTGCGGGTCGTGAAGCTGTCCTTGTCGCCTGCATCCCAGACCATCACGTCGGCAAATTCGGGAATGTAGCGGCTGACATCATGATCGAGGCGCAGCTTGCCTTCCTCGAATAGCATCATCGCGGCCAGCGACGTGATCGGCTTGGTCATCGAATAGATGCGGAAAATCGTGTGCGGCCCGATATGCTCGCCTGCGCCCATTTCGGTGGTGCCGGAATAGTCTTCAAGCGCGATCTCGCCGCCGCGCGACACCAGCGTCGCCATGCAGGGCAGCTTGCCGGTATCGATATAGTTCTCGCGGAAGTATTCGGGGATCGCCTCAAGGCGTTCGGCGTTCAGGCCAACTTCGTGCGGATCTGTCGGGTCATGTTCGAACATTTAAAGTTTTCCTGCCTTTGCGGCCCGGGCGAGTTCCCGGGCGATGATGATCTGCTGGATCTGGCTCGTGCCTTCATACAGGCGGAAGATGCGAACGTCGCGGTAGAAGCGCTCGATGCCATAGTCGGTGACATAGCCGGCCCCGCCGAATACCTGCACGGCGCGATCCGCGACCCGGCCACACGCCTCGGTGGCGAACAGTTTCGTGCACGAGGCGAGCATGGTGACATCTTCGCCGGCATCGCGGCGGCGGGCCGCGTCGAGAATCATGCAGCGGGCGGCATAGGTCTCGGCCTGGCTGTCGGCGATCATCGCCTGGATCAGCTGGTGCTCCATGATCGGCTTGCCGAACTGCTTGCGCTCAAGGGCGTAGGTAACCATTTCCTTGATCAGCCGCTCGGACACGCCGGTCGCCACGGCGGAGATATGCAGGCGGCCCTTGTCGAGCACGCTCATCGCCACCTTGAAGCCCTCGCCCTCGCCTGCGAGCCGGTTGGCCACAGGCACGCGCGCATTCTCGAAGATCACGTCGCAGATGTGCGCGCCCTGCTGGCCCATTTTCTTTTCGGGCTGGCCCACGGACACGCCGGGCGTGTTACGCTCGACCACGAAAGCCGACACGCCCTTGGCGCCGGGCGTCGACGGGTCGGTCCGCGCCATGACCGTAAACAGGTCGGCCTTGTTGGCATTGGTGATGTAGCGCTTGGTGCCGTTCATCACGTAATGGTCGCCATCGCGGATCGCCTTGGTCGTCAGGCTGCCCGCGTCCGATCCCGCTTCCGGCTCGGTCAGGGCAAAACTCGCGATCAGGTCGCCGCTGGCAATGCCGGGCAGCCATTTCGCTTTCTGCGCGTCGGTGCCGAACAGGACCAAAGCCTGGCTGCCAATGCCAATATTCGTGCCGGCGACTGAACGGAAGGCCGGCGACGTGTGGCCGAGCTCGAACGCCACGAGGCATTCGGTTTCCATGTCCAGCGCGAGGCCGCCATACTCTTCCGGCACGGCAATGCCGAACAGGCCGAGCTGCTTCATCTCGTCGACAATGGATTGCGGCACAGCATCATTCTCGCCAACCTCTGCTTCGATCGGCACACATTTCTCGGTTACGAACCGGCGCACCTGCTCGATCAGAGCGGCGCGGATTTCGGCGTCAAAGGCCATCAGGAAACTCCCGTAAATTACTGTCTGAAACAATGATATGCCGTTGCGACATGCTTGTCGAAGGGTGACCGTGCGGTATCAAAGTCAAAAGGGAGGAACAAGACGGAAATGCTTGCAACTGAAGTTACTGAAGGCGAGTTCAAAGGCTGGAAGACCTGGCCCGAGGAGCCGTTCGAGCACGATGCCGCCGGACCGTTTTACCTGAACGAGGATGAAAAAGGTCCCGTTGCGGCGTTCCGGGCTCAGCGCAAGCACATGAATGCGGGCGGCGTGATGCACGGCGGTTGCCTGATGACCTTTGCCGACTTTTCCCTGTTTGCCATCGCCCATAATGGCCTCGAAGGCGTTTACGGCGTCACCATTGCCTTCAATTCGGAATTCCTCGATGGCGCAATTGAAGGCGAATATATGGAGGCCCGCGGTGAATTGCTGCGTCAGGGCCGGTCCATCACATTCGTGCGCGGCATCATCACCGCTGACGGGCGTCCCGTCCTCAACTTCTCCGGAACGATCAAATACAGAAAGCCAAAAACATGAGCCAGATCCCCTATCAGGAACTTTCCCGTTCGATCAAAGGCAAGACCGCCCTCATCACCGGCGCCGCCAGTGGCATGGGCCGGGCGACCGCGCACCTGTTTGCGCGTGAAGGCGCCAATGTCGCCGTCACCGACCTGCGCCAGGGCGACGTCGATACCGTGGTCAAGGAAATCAAGGATGCCGGCTTCGACAATGTCAATGGCTGGGAGATGGATGTGTCCGATGCGGCCGCGATCAAACGCGTCATCGACAATGCGGCGGCCCATTTCGGCGGCCTCGATATCCTCGTCAACAATGCCGGCTTCGCCAAGGCGGCGGACATTGGCGAGGAAAGCTATGAAGACAGCTGGGGCCCCAGCATCAATGTCATGCTGACCTCGCACCAGCGCGCCATCCGCGCCGCCTTGCCCTATATGCGCAAGAACGGCTGGGGCCGCATCGTCAATATCGCTTCGACCGAAGGCCTCGGCGCGACGCCGGGCAACTCACCTTATGTCGCCGCCAAGCATGGCGTGATCGGCCTGACGCGCGGCCTCGCCGTCGACCTCGGCCGCGAAGGCATCACGGTCAACAGCATCTGCCCCGGACCGATCATTACCGGTATCACCGCTGGCATCCCCGACGAGCACAAGGAAATCTACGCCAAACGCCGGGTGCCGCTGCGCCGCTATGGCATCCCGGAAGAGGTCGCCAACATGACCCTGTCGCTGGTCCTGCCCGCGGCCTCGTTCCTCAACGGCGTGCACATTCCCGTCGATGGCGGCATGTCGATCAAGAACGCCTGATCCGGACAAGCGGGTTTGCGGGGGGGGCTAGCACTTCGCAAACCCGCGCGCGGTCATTGCATCATACCAGCGGCCAAGGTGCTCATGCTCCTTTTGCGGCTCCCACTTCATGGTGCGACAGAAACCACAGCCGATATAGAGCGTAATGTCGGCAATCGAGAACCGATCAGCGGCAACGAATTCGTGCGTCGCAAGGTGCGCGTCGAGGCGTTTGGCCATCGTCCGCGCGGCCTTCTCACCCTTGGCGGCGGCTTCCGGGCTCTGCGGCACTTCCAGCGACGCCATCATCGGGTGAGCGTTCCGGAACCAGCCGGCGAACTGGATGAAGAACATCAGTTCGATCCGGCGGTCCCACATTTCGATCAGGGCCTTTTCCTTCGGGTCCCGGCCCATCAGGTTCGGCTCGGCGAATACCCCTTCGAGATAGGTGCAGATCGCCCGGCTCTCGGTGATCGCCGTGCCGTCGTCCAGCACAAGCGTCGGCACCTGGGCATAGGGCGACAGCTTCCGGTACTCGGCTGTCTTGTGTTCCTGATCCATGATCGACACGTCGATCATCTCGACCGCGTCCAGCTTGCCTTTTGCCCGCAGGAAAAAGACGACGCGGTCGGGGTTCGGGGCCTTGGGGCTCTGGTAGAGTTTCATGGGTTTCCTCCTAGAATGTTTTTCTGACGCCCAGCGTCGCATTCAGCGGCTCGCCCGGGAAGTAACGATCATTGCCGAACGCGAGATCGGCCCGGTCGGCATAGGCTTCGTCAGTCAGGTTGCGCACGATCAGGAAGGCTTCGGTGCCTTCGCCGAATTCATAAGATCCGCGCGCCGACAGGACCGTGTGCCCCGGATAGGTCGCCGAATTCGCGGGATCCATGTAATATTCGCCGATATGTTCGACAGACAGCGACAGGCCGAGCGCCTCGGTCGCCTGCCAGTCGAGCGAGGCATCGGCCAGCCATTCCGGCGCCGTGTCGATCCGGTTGCCATCGCGGATGGTCTCGGTGCCCGAACCGACGATCCGGTCGAACGTATAGGTCTGGTCCGACCAGCTGGCATTGCCCTTCAGCACAAGCGTGTCGGTAATGTCGAAGGACGCTGCCGCCTCCACGCCCTGATGGCGCGTCGAGCCGTCCGGCACGTTGAGGCCGTCGCTGTCGCGGAAGAAGAAATTCTCCTTGTCCATCCAGTAGGCCGCGACATCGAACACGAGCCGTCCGTCTATGGCACTGCCGCGCGCGCCGATCTCGACGCTGTCGAGCGTCTCGGTGTCGACTTCGCCCGCCACCTGCTTGTCTTGCAGCCGGTAGAGGTCGGAGGCCTGCGGTGCCCGTTCGCCGCGCGCATAGTTGACGTAGTAGCTGACATCGCCCGGCGACCAGATCAGGCCGAGCTTCGGCGTCAGCAGGTCGAAACTGTCGCTGCGGTCGGCGGTGACGTTGAAGCGGCCATTGATACCCACAGGCGCGTCGGTGGAATAGTCATAGTCATGCGTCTCGCCGCGCAGGCCTGCCAGCACACTGACATTGTTGCCGAGCACAAATTCCGCTTCGCCCCAGAGGGCGAGCGTTGTCGTGTCGACTGTGTAGTCATAGTGGATGCCTTGCGGGAACCGGCTATCGCCCGGAAAGAAGCCGAACGCATCCGGCTGAATTTCCTTGAGGTATCCGCTCGCCACATCGACATCCGCGCCAATGCGAAGCGCCAGAGTGTCGCTCGCCTGCCAGCCATAGCGCGCCATCAGTCCGCCGCCCGTGTGGCCATTCTTTTCCACACCGCCATTCGGCAGGAAGTGCTGCGAGAAGATCATCGCCTGGCTGTGCGCATAAGGCGTCAGCACCAGCGTGCCCGGCCCCAAGGTCCGTTCCGCCCGCGCACCGATCCGCGTCGACCAGGCATCGCGATAGGCTTCCGGGTTCGGGTTCGTCGTCACAAGGTAACTGTCCTTGTAACTGTCCGTCCCGCCGAGGAAGCCGGCCGATTCCTGATTGAGGTTCGAAGCAGACAGCCACGGCGTCACGGTCCACAGCCCGATGTCATATGCTCCGACAAAAGACAGTTTCTGCTGGTCGGCTCCCGTATTGTCGCGCCAGCCCGTGTCATGCTGCAGAGACAGGCCGAGACGGACATGTGTCCCCTCGTCCAGCGCCATGTCGGTGCGATAGCGGCCCAGCGTGCCATAGCTCGCACTGGCGAAACTGCCATCGCCCGGCTGGCCAAGGATAACATTGACCAATCCATGCACCGCATTCGAGCCATATTTCGCACTGCCCGGCCCGCGCACGACTTCAATGGCGCTCGCCACTTCATGGTGCGGCTCCATCAGGCTGTTGACGTTGCCGAAGGCGGGCGAGCGCGTCGGCACGCCATTCTCGAGGATCAGGAAACTGCCCTGCCCCGCCCCGCCGGTCAGAACCGGTGAGCGGATCGCGATCAGGTGCTCCTGCCCCGAATTCATCTGGATATTCACGCCCGGCAGCGTGTTCAGGATTTCGGCGGGGTGGTCGGCGTCTATGGCTGCGATTTCATCGCTGGATGCAGCAGAATAGCTGCCGGGATCGGCTTCGGATCGATCTCCCCACACTTCGACCGGCGACAATTTCCGTTCATGGGAGATAGTGATCGAGACATTTCCTGCATCGTCCCTGCAAACATTGTCGACTTTGTCCGACGCACACAGCGGCAACGCTGCGATCTCCTCGTCCGTCAACTGCGCCGCAGCCTGCCCCGAAAGACACGCCGCCAGAACGGCCAAGCTAACAGTCGTCGCAGTCAGTCGGTACGGCATGGAGAACCCTTCGGTTTGGTCGCAATATCCGAGACTTAGGGCGATGCCCACCCTTTGGCGAGCCCTCTCCAAGCGTCAGGTCAGCCCGCCGCGCCAGCAAACAGCTGGTACGGCAACGCGCCCACGACCGCCCCGCTGAGGCAGGTCGCCAGCGTGCCGGCCAGCAGCGTGCGCCAGGCGAGTGACAGGAAGTCGTCGCGCCGCTCGGGTTCGACGATCGACAGACCGCCGATCAGGATGCCCATCGAGCCGAAATTGGCAAAGCCGCAGATCGCATGCGCCGTGATGATGCGCGTGCGCGGATCCATCGCATCGACCGGGATTTCGGCCAGCTGCAGGAAGGCCACAAACTCGGTCAACACCGTCTTCACGCCCATCAGCGAGCCGGACTGTGACGCCTCGGCCCACGGCACGCCGATCATGTACATCAGCGGCGCAAATATCCAGCCGAGCACGCGCTCGATCGAGAGTGGCGCGCCCAGCACGTCCGGGAACAGGCCGAGGCCCGCATTGATCAGCCAAAGCAGCGCCAGCGCCGCGATCAGCATGGTGGTGATATTCAGCACAATTTTCAGGCCGTCGGTCGCCCCGGTCGAGAAGGCGTCCATGGTCGAGGCATAATTGAAGTCCGGTTCCTTCATCCGCTCGGTCGAGGGCGTGGTTTCCGGGATCATTGTCAGCGCCACGGCCACTGCCGCCGGCGCGGCCATGATGGAGGCGGTCAGCAACTGTGCCAACGGGTTCGCCATTTTGCCATCTAGGAATGCGCCATAGACGACCAGCACAGAGCCCGCGATGGTCGCAAAGCCTGCCGTCATCATGATCAGCAGTTCCGAGCGCGTCATGCCCTTGATGTAGGGCCGTATCAGCACGGGCGCTTCGGTCATGCCCATGAACACGTTGGCCGACACCGCGAGCGAAGTCGCCCCGCCCAGCCCCATGGTACGCTGGAAGATATAGGCGAAGCCGTTCGTCACCCAGCGCAGGATGCGCCAGTGCCAGAGGATGGCCGAGAGGGCAGCCACGACGATGACTATGGGCAGTATCTGGAAGAAGAAGAGCGGCGGCGGCGTGCCGTCCATCAGTTCGGCGCCCGCCGTATTGTCGCCGACATAGCCGAACACGAAACTGGTGCCGGCGCGCGTCGCCGCCTGCAGGCCGTCGACCACATCATTGGCGTGGAACAGGACACCGCGCACGAAGGGCACACCGAACAGGAGCAGCGCAAAGACGAACTGCATCACGGTGGCGCCGATAACGATGCGCCACGGGAACAGGCCGCGTTTTTCCGACACGACCCAGCAGATTCCATAGATCACCGCGATCCCGATCAGCGCCCGGGCATTGTCCCAGCCCCATTCATAACCTGCCAGCATCCAAAATCGCTCCCGAGCCCGTTTTGATAGCCCTATGACTTAGCCGTGACGGTCCGGATTGGAAAGCGCGCAAGTGCAACGCGAGACGGGCACCGCGCGAATCGATCCCGTCAGGTGCGGGTTGGGGCATCAGACCGCCCAGTTTGCCGGGCTTGTTGACGCCCCTGCATCCTGAGCTTAGGTTTTTTCTTTAATTATCAAGCGTCTGACCCGGTCACTGACCTGGATGCCCGGCCAGCCCCCTGGAGAGCCAACATACAAATGAAAATGCGCGCCTTATTGATGGCTATGGTCATGGCCGTCGCCACGCCTGCCTTCGCTGAATCCGAATTGAACAAGACCGACGCTGAAAAGACGGAGGCCGCAAAACCGATTCCCGATCCGGTCATGTTCGAAAGCAAGCATACCGGCACGTTTGGCACGGCGAAGGTCGCCTACACGGTCGAAGCGGGCGAGACGTATATAAAGGGCGAGGATGGCGAGCCGGCCGCCAGCCTCTTCACCACGTCCTATGTCGCCGACAAGGCGGGCAGCGCGCGCCCGGTGACGTTCATCTTCAATGGGGGACCGGGATCAGCCTCGGTCTGGCTGCACATGGGCCTGCTTGGCCCGAAGCGGGCGCAGGTGGCGAGCGGTGCGGATGCCGATGACGGCGCAGCGCCCTACAGGCTGGTCGACAACCCCCTGTCCATTCTCGATGTGACCGACCTCGTCTTCATCGACCCGGTCGGCACCGGCTATAGCCGCACCATCGGCAAGGGCGAGAACAAGGACTATTGGAGCGCAGCAGGCGACACAGCCTCCATCTCGGAATTCATCCGGATATGGATCACGACACACAAGCGCTGGAACGCGCCGAAATACCTGATCGGGGAAAGCTTCGGCACGACACGGGCCGCCTACATCGCGAACGAGCTGACCACCGGCGATGTCGATATCGCGCTCAATGGCATCGTCCTGATCTCTCAGGCGCTGGACTATGAGGGCTCCACCTCGGTCCACGACAACATGTATTCCTACATCACCTACCTGCCCAGCATGGCGGCGACCGCGCAGTATCACGGCAAGGCGGGACTTGGCATTCCGCAGTCGGACTTCCTGGCCGAAGCACGTACCTTCGCCCGCGACGAATACGGGCCGGCGCTGATGAAGGGAGACCGGCTGAGTGCCGAGGAGCGGGCACACATTCGCGACCGCCTTGCCTATTTCACCGGGCTTGATCCGGCTTATATCGAGACCTCCGACCTGCGCATCCTGATGCACCGCTTCCAGAAGGAATTGCTGCGCGACAAGGGCGTGGCGCTGGGACGGCTCGACGGGCGCTACCTCGGTGACGAGGCCGACGATGCGGCCGAAGGCCCGGAAGACGATGTCTCAAGCTATGCCATCAGCTCGGCCTATTCGGCCCTGATGAACCAGTACCTGTCTGCTGATCTCGGCGTCGAAATGGACCGGCCCTACATGGTGTCCAGCGCGGACGCAGGCGAGCAGTGGATTTTCCGCGATGTCCCGGAAGGCGAATATTGGGAACCGCACTATGTGAACGCCGGCCGCAAGCTGACCACGGCGATGCGCCATAACACGGCGCTGAAAGTCATGGTCGCGAGCGGCTATTTCGACCTGATCTGCCCCTTCTTCGACGCAGAGGTCACATTCGCCCGCTATGGCATCCCGCAGGACCGCGTCGCCCTCACCTACTACCAGGGCGGGCACATGATGTACCTGAACGAGGGCGCGCTGAAGGCTCTCAGTGCAGACATCCGGACGTTCTATGCAGGCCGGCTTGCGGATATCCGGCCCGACTAGGACCGATCCCGGAATCAAAGTCCCCGGGCAAATGGGCCCGGGGATATGCATTCAATAGAGGGCTAGCCGAGCTTGCAGACGCAGATTTTGTTGCCGTCCGGATCGCGGAAATAGGCGCCATAGAAAGTCGGCATCCGGTTGCCCGGTGCGCCTTCGTCGACAGCGCCAAGTTCGATAGCCTTGTTATAGACCTTGTCGACGGTTGCGTTATCGGCGGCGGCCAGGGCCGGCATTACGCCATTGCCGCAGCTGGCGGCGTCCTTATCATGGGGGTCGCCGATGGCGATCATCGGCTGGCCGGGGCCGACACCGTAGAATTGCAGCCGGTCATTGGCGAAGAACCGTTTGGCACCCATTTCGCCGAGGACGGCGTCATAGAAAGCCAGCGCCTTCTCTTTATTGTTCGTTCCAAGGGTCACATAGGCCAGCATGTAGGTTCCTCCCATTTCATGCGTTTCTTTTTGGTACTCTTACCTGCCGGCACGCGCCGGGCAAGATATGACGCAGCGGCGCGGCTTGACGTTTACGTGAACGTCTGGTGTGACACGGCCCAAACCGATTTATTGCAAAATGCAGGAGTTCTCCCATGTCCGATATCCGTTTTGACGGCCGCGTTGCCATTGTGACCGGCGCCGGTGGAGGTCTTGGCCGTTGCCACGCTCTCGAACTCGCCCGCCGCGGTGCAAAGGTCGTGATTAACGATCTCGGCCCCAGCATGGACGGATCGGGCGGCAGCTCCGCCGCAGCCGAATCCGTTGTGAAGGAAATCGAAGCCCTTGGCGGTGAAGCCATGGCCAACGGCTCCTCGGTGGCTGACGCAGCCGGCGTCAAGAAGATGATCGACGACACGATGGCCAAGTTCGGCCGCATCGACATCCTGATCGCCAATGCCGGCATCCTGCGCGACAAGTCCTTCTCCAAGATGACGCAGGCCGACGTCGACCTCGTCATCGACGTTCACCTGCGCGGTTCGTTCATGCCGATCCACGCCGCCTGGGACATCATGAAAGAACAAAATTACGGCCGTATCGTCGTGACGACGTCCTCGACCGGCCTTTACGGCAATTTTGGCCAGGCCAATTATGGCGCCGCCAAGCTCGGCCTCGTCGGCATGATGAACACGCTGAAGATCGAAGGCGCGAAAAACAACATCAAGATCAATGCGGTCTGCCCGGTTGCCGCGACAGCCATGACAGAAGGCCTGATGCCCCCTGCCGTTCTAGAACAGCTGAAGCCTGAATATGTGTCGCCCGGCGTCATGAACCTCGTCAAGGACGATGCGCCGACCGGCGTGATCCTTTCGGCGGCTGCAGGCGCCTTCTCGATCGCGCGTATTGTCGAAACCGAAGGTGCCTTCGTTGGCCAGGGCGACGACCTGACGGCTGAAGCCGTGGCCGCCAAATGGGACCAGATCACCGATACGTCCAAAACGCTGCCAGCCTTCAAGGCTGGCGGTGAACACAGCCAGCACATGTTCGCCGTCGTGGCAGGTGGTGTGAAGGCCTAAGCTTGCTTCAGGCGAGTTTTGAGCGCAGGATTCTCCTCACACGCTTTTTTGAGGAGAATCCATGCGGTTCACTGCATCCACGCTTCTATGCTCAATTCTCATGCTTGCCGCCGCTTGCAGTGCGCCGCCGCCTGCCGAGACCGTCCAGCCCTTCGTCCAGCCGGTTCCCGTCAGCGCGCAAGGGGAAACCTGCGGCGGCATCGCCGCGCTGAAATGTGAAGAAGGCTATTTCTGCAAGCTGGCAGATGGTGCCTGCAGGACCACGGCGGATGTCGCCGGCACGTGCCAGGAAATCCGCCCCGACTGCACACGCGAATATGCGCCGGTCTGCGGCTGCAATGCAAAGACTTATCCGAACAAATGCGAAGCGCATGCCGATGACACGAGCGTCGGCCACGAGGGTGCCTGCACCGGCTAAGGACAGCGGCCTTCCTGCCGGAAGGCCGTTACGTCCCTATTCCTGCATTGCCTTGAGATACATGGAGTTTTTCGGTTTGGAAAACACGCTCTCAACCATTGGCACGAAGAATTCCAGCGGCTCGCTCTCATAGTCCGGATCGAAGGCTGCCTGGTCGTAGAGATGGCAGAACTGTGCGCAGTATTCATAGTGCGGACTGTCCTTGAACTGCTCGCGCATGTTCTTGTCAAGGCCGAGATATTCGAAGAAGTAGTAGCCTTGGAACGCACCGTGATTGGCCACCATGAACAGGTTGGCCTCTGAAACAAAGGGTTTCAGGATCGCGGCGGCCACGTCCGGATGGTTCATGCTGCCCAGCGTATCGCCGATATCGTGCAGCAGGGCGCAGACAACATATTCCTCGTCGCGCCCGTCGCGGTGGGCCCGCGTCGCGGTCTGTAGGGAATGCGTCAGCCGGTCGACCGGGAAGCCGCCATAATCGCCGTCCAGCAGGCGAAGGTGGTCCAGCACACGCTTGGCGAGGCCCTTGTTGAAGTCCTTCGCGTGACCGGCAATGATGCTCCAGTCTTCCTTTGTACCTTCCAGCATTTCGCGGAATTTCGCGCGCTCGCCCATATCGTGTCCGTCTGCCATTTTGGTCTCCTCCAAGTCTCGTTGGTAACAGATTATACCACGCGGCCCGCTTATGAAAGCGGCAGCTGAACAGGCCGGATTTGGTCGCCGGTCCAAAATGTGGCATTTTGCCGACTGGAAGACAGAGGAGCACGATGCGCGGGAACCTGGAATCGATTGTCGGCTGGATTAGCCATGGGACGCGAAACGTGCGGACCGGGCGCTGGCCATGCTGGTTCTGGCCGCCGCCTTTCCCACCGCAGCCACGGAGCGGCAGGTCATCCCCTTTGACATGACCCCTTCGTGCCACATGGTCGTCCCGCTCAGGATCAATGGTTCAGCCGAGGCTGTCGGCGTGATCGACACGGCGGCCACCTATGCCATGATTGATAGCGCGACCGCCTCCGCAGCCGGTGTGCCGCCCCCAGATGAACTCTCCGTTAATGTCCTCGGACTGGAGGGGCCACAGATATTTCCGGTGGTTCACGTCGACAGCCTTTGGGTCGGCAATACGCTTATTGAGGCGTTTCCCGCCGCCCTGAGTCGGCGAATTGCTGTCGTCGGGATCCACAATGTCGTGCCGCTGACTGCGCTCGAAGGTGACGTTGTCGACTTCGACTTCGATGAGGGCCGCGTCCTCGTTTACGATGGCAGCCCTGACAGGAGCACCGGGCTATCTTCCAGCCGAATGAGGATGCACTTCCGGCAGGGACTCTGGTTCGCCGAGGTGAAACTGAACGGTGTCAAAGGCCTGGCCCTGATCGATACCGGGTCCAACATTTCTTATGTGAACAGTCGGTTCGCTGAAGCGGCAGGCGCCAGGCCGAATGACGAGAAAACCCAGACGATCCGCGGCATAACCGGCGGCAACGTCGCGATCCGGGTTGCGACAGCCCGAAAGTTCACGTTAGGCAACCACCGCGTCACCGGCCCCGATCTCATCGTCGCCGATCCGGCCCTGTTTGTGCAACTCGGCATGGCCGACGAACCCGCGATGGTTCTCGGTCTCGACTATCTCTCGATTTTCCGGGTCCAGCTCGACCGGCCAAGGGGTTATCTCGTCCTGGGCATTGCCGGATCACGCAGTGGCATGGGAGGCGTCCAGCTGAATGCCACCGGCACGCATATCCGGACGGACTGATTTCAAGAATCGGATTGCATCGCGGACAAAAAGCCCCTGCTCCGTCGGGAGAAGGGGCTTTCCGTCAGACGCCTCAATCCCACAGCGATCCCAGCGCCAGCCGGGCACACCATGTCTCACGCGCGCCCACATAGGCCGGACCGCAATCGTCGCACGCATGCTCGTGCAGGCGACGGGCCAGGACCCAGGTGGACTCGCCGGTAAGCACGCCCGCCATTCCGAGGACGGACACGATGCGGCGAAGCGCATCCTGCGAAACATCCTCGTTCTGGCGGCCTTTCGCCTCGGCGAGACGCCAGCCTGCCGGATCCCGCCTCAGGGCCACGGCCGCCATCTCGCTGCCCTCGCGGACAGTAAAAACGGCCATGCGCCCGGCAGAAAGATCGCCGGTGAAATCCCGCAGGCAGTTGCGGAACTCCAGCGCAACGCTGACCAGCGCCTTGCGGTCGGCGGCAGGTACGAACCCCTCCGGCAAGCGCGGCACAGGCAGGATGTGCCCGAACCGAACCGGCTGAAGTGCTTCAGCGGCCATATCGAACAGGGCAGACGCATTGCCGGCCCGGTTCCATGGCCGCCGCCTCCCCCGCACCATGAATGCGCCGGGCGAGATGGAACGCCACCACCAGTTCCTCAACCGCCACGGCCCGCCCCGGGAGGTGAGCAATGATACCGGACCGGCGCAGCGCCTCCGGCAACGCCCCGATCAGAGCGAGCCGATCAGCGGCGATGACCTTCATGTGACGCAACACGCGGCCCGCCTCCGGCTCGGCAAAAAGGGCGAGGAACCGGGCATAGTCGCCCGCCTCCCAAAGCACTTCACCAAGGCGCCCGAGCGCCTTCACCAGGCCGCCGGACACCTCACCGTTCACCAGCAGGCGTGCAAGATCACAGTCACGGCCCCGCTCCACGGCACGGACAATCTCCGTACTGCGAAGGCCTGATGCACTTACCAGAAGGATCGCAGCAGCGTGGCGCGGGGCCGTCGGCAAGGTCAGGAACCCGCTGCGATGAGATCGGCATGCGGCCCTGCCAGGAAGCCGAGCAGCGGCGTCTGAACTGCATGTCCTTTCGGACGCATATGCAGCAGGGTCATGGTCATGGGCATACCCATGATCCACCTCCTTTCAAATCGCGTTCGCTGAAACAAGGCTTCAGCGGCGGCAGACTCAAATTTTCAATACGAGGTCAGGCATTCACCGGCCAAAGCGCGGGGGACGCTGACGGCGCTCCCCGCAATTGCGAGGAGCGGGTCGTATTTGTACAACTCAGCTTCATCTCAGGTCTCTTCCGGTTGGGCCGGCAGGTCATCCTTGTCAGGACAGCCCGGCAGCGAGGGACGGCGTATAACGCCGCCAATGGTCAACTGTCAACTTCGTCGCGAAAGAAAAACCCCCGGACGTTTCCGCCCGGGGGTTTTTGAATTCTAGCATGTCGCAGAGGACTATTCGTCCATTGCGTCCATTTCGGCCTGGTGACGGGCCTTGTCGGCGGCGCCCTTGGCGCTCTCGTCACGGTCGACCAGTTCGAGCACTGCAACCGGCGCGTTGTCACCCGGACGGTTGCCGGCTTTCATCACGCGCGTGTAGCCGCCATTGCGGTCCTTGTAACGGTCGCCCATTACCTCGAATAGCTTGCGGACAGCGTCTTCGTCGCGGACTTTCGCGATGGCCTGACGGCGTGCTGCAAGGTCACCCTTCTTGGCAAGCGTGATCAGCTTGTCCATGAGTGGCGCCATTTCCTTCGCTTTCGGAAGGGTCGTCATGATCTGCTCGTGCGTGATCAGGCTTGCAGCCATGTTCGCGAACATCGCCTTGCGGTGCGAGCTTGTCTTGTTCAGTTTGCGATGGGCTAGTCCGTGGCGCATTGTCGTGTCCTCTGGAGGGGATCAGGCCCCCGTAATCAGATTGATCGGGTCCTATAGGTGGTCGTCGTATTTCTTGGCAAGGCCTTCGATGTCTTCAGGCGGCCAGTCCGGCACTTCCATGCCGAGATGCAGGCCCATGCCAGCGAGGACTTCCTTGATCTCGTTCAGCGACTTGCGGCCGAAGTTCGGCGTACGCAGCATCTCTGCTTCGGATTTCTGGATGAGGTCGCCGATATAGACGATATTGTCGTTCTTCAGGCAGTTCGCCGAACGCACGGACAGTTCCAACTCGTCGACCTTCTTGAGGAGGACGGGATTGAAGCCGAGGTCGGTTTCTTCTGCAGCCTGGCCCACTTCGAGGGTTGGCTCCTCGAAATTGATGAACAGCTGGAGTTGGTCCTGAAGGATACGGGCCGCATAGGCGACCGAATCTTCCGGCGTGACAGATCCGTCTGTATCGATGTCGAGCGTCAGCTTGTCATAGTCCAGCACGGTGCCTTCGCGCGTGTCTTCAACCAGGTACGCTACGCGGCGGACAGGGCTGTAGATCGCGTCAATCGGAATGTAGCCGATCGGGGCATCTTCAGGACGGTGCGCATCGGCAGGCACATAGCCCTTGCCGGTGGCGACAGTGAATTCCATGCGAACTTCCGCGCCATCGTCCAGCGTACAGATGACGAGGTCGGGGTTCAGGATCTTGCTGTCAGCTGGCGTTTCGATCTGGCCGGCTTTGACTTCGCCCGGACCTTTCGCCTTCAGCACCATGCGCTTGGGCGTATCGGATTCCATGAAGATAGCGACCTGCTTCAGGTTCAGCACGATCGTCGTAACGTCTTCGCGGACGCCCGAGATCGCAGAGAACTCGTGAACCACGCCGTCGATCTGCACGCCAATGATGGCCGCGCCCTGAAGCGACGACAGCAGCACGCGGCGCAGCGCGTTGCCGAGCGTCGTGCCGTAGCCGCGCTCAAGCGGCTCGATGACCAGCTTTGCTTTCCGCTTGGTGTCGTATCCAGCCTGAACCACAGGACGGTTCGGACGGATCAGTTCTTTCCAGTTGCGGTCGTTGACGGAGATAAGTTCTTTGTCAGCCATGGGCGACTTTCCTTGAAAGCGGCAAGCGGCGCAAAGTGCGCCGCAGGAAATGGTTTAGTTAGACGCGGCGGCGCTTCGGCGGGCGGCACCCATTGTGCGGGATCGGCGTCGTGTCATTGATCGACGTCACCGTCAGGCCGACAGCCTGAAGCGCACGCAGGGCGCTCTCACGACCCGAACCTGGTCCGCGCACATTCACTTCAACCGTCTGCAGGCCATGCTCCTGGGCTTTCTTCGCAGCGTCTTCAGCAGCCATCTGCGCAGCATAAGGCGTCGACTTGCGCGAGCCCTTGAAGCCCACGACACCCGAAGACGACCAGGAAATCGCGTTTCCCTGTGCGTCGGTGATCGTGACCATCGTGTTGTTGAAGCTCGAGTTCACATGAACAATACCAGTGGTAATGTTCTTGCGCTCTCTGCGGCGGACTCGTGTGGTTGTATCGCGGGCCATGTCGGTCTGATCCTATTTCTTCTTGCCGGCGATCGGCTTCGCCGGGCCCTTGCGGGTACGGGCATTTGTATGGGTGCGCTGACCGCGGACAGGCAGCTTGCGACGATGGCGCAGGCCGCGATAGCAACCCAGGTCCATCAGGCGCTTGATGTTCATCGACGTGTCGCGGCGAAGGTCGCCTTCGACCATGTAGCCACCGTCGATCGCTTCGCGAATGCCAATGACTTCGGCGTCAGACAGTTCCGCAACGCGGCGTGCAGGCGCGATGCCCACTTTTTCAATGATTTCGCGTGCCATGGCCGGACCAATGCCGTGAATATAACGTAGCGCGATTTCAACGCGCTTGTTGGTCGGGATGTTAACGCCTGCAATACGGGCCAAAGCCGTTACTCCTGAAGCGACTGTTTCAAACATAAAGAGCGCAAGGGGGCGGATCCCGCCCCGTCGCGCACTGGCGATTAAGCCTTAAGCTAAGAGATGAGGCTTATAGCCCCGCAAATCCCCGCGTCAACAGCGGAATCCCAGCTTTAGGCCGTCTGTTTCAGGGCCGTGTCAATTTCGGACGCGACCGTGTCAATTTCACCCATTCCGTCGATCTCGACCAGCACGCCGCGTTCGGCGTAGATCGGCAGCAAGGGCGCTGTATCTTCATAGTATTTTTCAAGTCGGCGCGAGAAAGTTTCCGGATTGTCGTCTTTCCGGCCCTGCTCCTCGAACCGCTTGGTCACGCGGGTCAGCAGCTTGTCATCGTCGACCAGCATGCGGATCACGAGGTCCACGGCACTGCCGCGTGAGTCGAGCAGCGTATCCAGCGCCTCGGCCTGGCCGACCGTGCGTGGAAACCCGTCGAAAATGAAGCCCGGCGCTCCGGCCTGTACTTCCAGCTGCTCATCGATCAGCGCGATCACGATCTCGTCCGACACGAGGCCGCCATCATCCATGATCTGGGCCACGCGCTCGCCAAGCTCTGAGCCTGATGCCCGCGCAGCGCGCAACATGTCGCCGGTGGAAAGCTGGACGAATCCGCGCTCCTCCACGAGACGTTTCGCTTGTGTACCCTTTCCGGCCGCAGGCGGCCCGAACAGTATCAAATTCATTTCTTGCGGCCCCCGAGCTTCGACTTCTTGATCATGCCTTCATACTGGTGCGCGATCAAATGCGACTGAATCTGCGTAACCGTATCCATTGTTACCGAAACCACAATGAGCAGAGATGTTCCACCTATGTAAAACGGGATCTCGGGGAAATAGCGACGCAACAGCTCTGGAAGAATACAGACGAAGACCAGGTAGAGGGCACCGATCGTGGTCAGGCGCGTCAGGACATAGTCGATATACGCCGCTGTGTTGGACCCGGGACGGATGCCGGGAATGAACCCGCCATACTTGCGCAGATTGTCTGCGGTCTCTTCCGGATTGAACATGATCGACGTGTAGAAGAAGCAGAAGAAGGCAATCAGGACAGCCTGCGTGATGATGTAGGTCCACGAGCCCGGCGAGAAGTGAGTCGCCAGGACGCCGAGAATACCGCTGCCGCCGCCATCCGCGACATTGCCACCAAGGAAACCGATTACCGTCATCGGCAGCATCAGCAGGGCCGAGGCGAAGATCGGCGGAATAACGCCGGACGTGTTGATCTTGAGCGGCAGGAAGCTGCGCTGGCCTTGCGCGAACCCTTGGGACTGCTGGCGCTTCGGATACTGGATCAGCAATCGGCGCTGAGAGCGCTCCATGAACACGATGAACATGACGAGCGCGATGACCATGGCCGCGATGGCAATCACGAAGACGATGTTCACGGACGTCGTGCGGGCCTGTGTGATCAGGTTGAAGATCGCGCGCGGTAGTTCGGCCACGATGCCCGCAAAGATGATAAGCGAGATGCCGTTGCCGATGCCACGTGCTGTGATCTGCTCGCCCATCCACATCAGCAGCATGGTGCCGCCGGTCAGCGTCACGACGCCGGTCAGGATGAAGAACCAGGGCGCGATACCCTCGATGCGGACCGCCGACAGGCCGCCCGCAATCGCGAATGACTGAACCAGCGCGAACGCGAGCGTCAGGTAGCGGGTGTACTGGTTGATCTGCTTGCGGCCCGATTCGCCCTCTTTCTTGAGTTTTTCAAGCGTGGGCGAAGCCGACGTCATCATTTGGATGATGATCGACGCCGTGATGTACGGCATCACGTTCAGGGCGAAGACGCCCATACGCTCGACGGCGCCGCCGGCAAACAAGTTCATCGAACCGAGAATGCCGCTGGATTGGCTGGCGAAAAGGCTCGCGTACTGCGATGGGTCGAGGCCGGGAATCGGGATGAACGTGCCTAGCCGGTACAGGACGAGAATCGCCAGCGTGAACAGGATCCGGTTCTGGAGGTCCTTGGCTTTCCCGAAGCTCGCAAAATTGACGTTGCGAGCCATTTGTTCTGCAGCATTCGCCATCGGCCGTTCAGCCTCCCTGAAAAAGCGTTCGCCGCCAAAATCGGCGGCGAAACAGTGTTTGTGAAGGGGTGTCGGAAAAAAACCGCTGATTAAACTTCAGCTGTGTCTTTCGTGGGACCAGTCAACGTGACCGTTCCGCCCGCCTTCTCGATTGCTTCAATGGCCGCTTTCGAGGCGCCGGTCACTGTAATGTTGACCTTTTTGGGAGCGTCGCCCTTGGCGAGCAGGCGCACGCCATCGCCGAGCTTGTTGATCAGGCCCGCTGCCATCAGCGTGTCCTCGGTAACATTCTTGGCGTCGAGCTTGCCCTCTTCGATCGCCTTGCCGAGACGGCCGAGGTTGATCCAGGCGTGCGATTTCGAGTTGCGCGCCGTGAAGCCACGCTTTGGCAGACGCATGTAGATTGGCATCTGGCCGCCTTCGAAGCCGTTCACGGCAACGCCGGAACGAGCCTTCTGGCCCTTGACGCCGCGACCGGCTGTCTTGCCTTTACCCGAGCCGACACCGCGACCAACGCGCATGCGGTTCTTGGTGGAGCCCTCAGCTGGGGACAGATCGTTGAGTTTCATCGCTTTATCTTCCGATAATCTATTCTGAGAGACAGCAGCCAGTTCGCGCAAATCGCGCTACTCGCTGACCACCTCGACCAAGTGGGCCACTTTGCGGATCATACCACGCACCGGCGCAGTATCTTCAAGTTCCTTCGTACGGCCAACCTTGTTCAGGCCAAGCCCCATCAGCGTCTGGCGCTGGCTGGGATCGCGGCCGATCGGGCTGCCCGTTTGACGGACGGTGAGCATTTTCTTCGCCATGTCGCCTGTCCCTCTAGCTTACGGTGTCGGCCATGCCGGCTTCGGATGCACCATCGGTACGACGACCGACAACATCCTGAACCTTGAGGCCGCGCTTGGAAGCGACAGACCGCGGGCTGGCTTGTTCTTTAAGAGCATCAAACGTGGCGCGAACCATGTTGTACGGGTTCGACGAACCGATCGACTTGCCGACAACGTCCTGGACGCCAAGCACTTCCATCACGGCGCGCATCGGACCACCGGCGATAACGCCCGTACCCGGAGGCGCTGCGCGGAGCACAACCTTGCCAGCACCATGGCGGCCCTTGCCGTCATGGTGAAGCGTGCGGCCTTCGCGAAGTGGCACGCGCACCATGTTGCGCTTGGCTTCTTCGGTTGCCTTGCGGATCGCCTCAGGCACTTCGCGGGCTTTGCCCTTGCCGAAGCCTGCGCGGCCCTTCTGGTCACCGACCACGACGAGCGCGGCGAAACCGAAGTTCTTGCCGCCCTTCACCGTCTTGGCGACGCGGTTGATGCCAACCAGCTTGTCGACGATCTCGGAAACTTCTTCCTCACGATCGCGACGGCGGCCTCGTCCTCTTTCTTCAGCCATTTGGCTTCTCCCTAGAATTTGAGGCCGCCCTCACGGGCGGCGTCTGCCAGGGCTTTCACCCGGCCGTGGAACATGTAGCCGCCGCGATCAAACACGACGTCCTCGACACCGGCCTTCTTGGCGCGCTCGGCGAGCGCTTTGCCAACGAGGGCGGCAGCAGCAGAATCAGCGCCAGTCTTAGACTTGCCCAGGACATCCTTTTCCAGGGTCGATGCCGAAGCGAGCGTTACGCCCTTTTCGTCGTCGATAATCTGGGCAGAAATGTTCTTGTGGCTGCGCGCAACCGACAGGCGCGGGCGCCCTTCGGCGACCTTGCGGAGCTTTGTGCGGACCCGCTGAGCGCGGCGCTGCAATTTTTCGCGTGAACTTTTCATTGGCTTACTTCTTCTTGCCTTCCTTGCGGCGGACATATTCGCCAACGTACCGGATACCCTTGCCTTTATAAGGCTCAGGCGGACGATACTTACGGATTTCAGCGGCGACCTGACCAACGGATTGCTTGTCAGCACCAGTGATAACGACTTCGGTCGGCTTCGACGAGGCGAGCGAGATGCCTTGCGGCGCCTTGTAGATCACATCGTGCGAGAAGCCGAGGGCCAGCTTCAGGTCACTGCCCTGCATCTGCGCGCGGTAACCCACGCCGACCAGTTCGAGCGACTTGGTGAAGCCTTCCGAAACACCCTGTACCATGTTGGCGGCGCGCGCGCGAGCGGTGCCCCACTGTGTGCGGGCCGTCGAGTCGAGGGCTTCGGCGAACGTAGGCAAACGACGGCCACGCGACTTTTCAGTCGCGATCTTGTCTTCAGCCGTCTTCACCATGTCGGCGCGTGGCATCAGCGAAAGTTCGTTATTCTCGAACTTCGGTGTGATGACTTCAGCGACGGTGAACGTCATTTCGCCCTTGGGGCCTTTTGCCGTGATCGTCTGGCCATTGACGGAAACCGTCGTGCCATTCGGGACCGGGATTGCAAGTTTTCCAATACGTGACATCAGCGCTCTCCTAGAATACCCGACAGAGCACTTCGCCACCGACATTTTTCGTCCGTGCGGCATTGTCCGACATGACACCCTGCGAAGTCGACAGGATGGAAATGCCAAGGCCATTGCGCACGAGCGGAATGTCAGAGACCGAAGAGTACACGCGGCGACCCGGTTTGGAGATACGCTTGATCTCCGAAATGACCGGTTGGCCTTCGTAATACTTTAGCTCGATTTCGAGGTTCTTGTGGCCGTCTTTTTCCACTTCCGCATAGTCGCGGATGTAACCCTCATTAATGAGGACATCCAGGACGCGGGCGCGGATTTTCGACGCCGGGGTTACAACTTTAGACATGCCGCGCATCTGGGCGTTCCGGATGCGGGTCAGCATGTCGCCGAGGGGATCAGAAAGGTTCATTTAGCTCTTCCTCCCTACCAGCTGGATTTCACGAGACCGGGGATCATGCCCGTAGAACCGAGGTCCCTGAGCGCGATCCGCGACATCTTGAATTTACGATAGTAACCGCGCGGACGCCCGGTAACCTCGCAGCGATTGCGAACACGGCTCGGCGCGGAGTTCCGAGGAAGCTCTGACAATTTGAGACGCGCTTTGAAGCGCTCCTCAAGAGACAGGTTCTCGTCCATCGCGATGGCCTTCAGCTCAGCACGCTTGTCCGCATAGCGGGCAACAAGCTTCTGACGCCGGTTGTTCTTCTCGATTGCGCTCTTCTTTGCCATATCAGCAGATCTCCTGGCGCTAGTTCCGGAACGGGAAGCCACATTCGGCGAGCAGTGCCTTGGCTTCTTCGTTGGTTGAGGCGGTGGTGCAGACAATGATGTCCATACCGCGAATCTCTTCCACCTGATCGTAAGCGATCTCCGGGAAAACGATGTGTTCCTTGAGGCCCATGGCAAAGTTGCCCATGCCGTCAAAGCTCTTGGCGTTCAGACCACGGAAGTCCTTCACGCGCGGAAGCGCAATGTTGGTCAGGCGGTCGAGGAACTCGAACATGCGGTCACGGCGCAAGGTCACCTTGCAACCGATCAGCATGCCTTCGCGCAGCTTGAAGCCGGCGATGGATTTGCGGGCCACGGTGGCCACTGGCTTCTGGCCCGCGATGCGCTCCAGTTCGGACAGCGCGGCCTTGATCTTCTTGGAATCGGCGACAGCTTCGCCCACACCCATGTTGATCACGACCTTGTCGAGTTTCGGAACCTGCATTGGGTTCGAGTAGCTGAACTGCTCTTGCAGTTTGCCCCGGATCTCATCGCGGTATTTCGTCTTGAGACGGGGTTCGTATGCCTTAGACATCGATGGATTCCCCTGAACGCTTGGCAAACCGCGTCTTGCGGCCATGCTCGTCTGTCTTGAAACCGACGCGGACGGGCTTGCCGTCGCGTGGATCAGCGTGTGCAACATTGGACACGTGGATCGTAGCTTCAAAATTCTTGATGCCACCCGGGTCCATTTGTGTTGGCTTCTGGTGACGCTTCACAACATTCACGCCACGAACAACAACACGGTGTTCGTCAACGAGCACTTTAAGCACCTCGCCTTTCGAACCCTTGTCGCGTCCCGCGAGCACGATGACTGTGTCACCCTTTTTGATCTTCGCAGCCATGACTACAAAACCTCCGGCGCCATATTGGCGATCTTGACCTGGTTCTTGCCGCGAAGTTCACGCGGCACCGGACCAAAAACGCGGGTTCCGATTGGCTCACCATTATTGTTGATGAGAACGGCAGCATTGGAGTCGAACCGGATGGTCGAACCGTCTGCACGATTGATGTCCTTGGCGACGCGAACGACGACGGCCTTGCGGACATCACCTTTCTTCACGCGGCCGGTCGGGATCGCTTCCTTGATAGAAACGACAATGATGTCGCCCACAGAAGCGTAACGGCGACCAGCACCACCCAGCACCTTGATGCACTGGACCCGGCGCGCGCCCGAATTGTCGGCGACCCGGAGGTTACTCTGCATCTGGATCATGCGTCACTCCCTTCGCCGGAAACGAGTTCCCAGCGCTTCAGCTTGGAATGCGGCGGGCATTCCTGGATGGTCACGATCTGGCCTTCGACGGCGGCATTGCCTTCGTCATGGGCGTGATACTTTTTCGAGCGGCGAACGATCTTTTTCATCACCGGGTGGGTGAAGGTACGCTCGACGCGAACGATGGCTGTCTTGTCCTGCTTCGTCGAGACAACGACACCTTCCATAATACGTTTAGGCATGTTCTCTCTCCTAAGCCTTTCCCGCCACGGCCTTTTCGCGAAGGATCGTCTTGACGCGAGCAATGTCGCGACGGACTTCCTTGGCACGGGCTGTTTTTTCAAGCTGGCCGGTGGCCGACTGGAAACGCAGGTTGAACTGTTCTTTTTTTAGCTTGATCAACTCATCCTTGAGCTGGTCGGCACTTTTTGTTCTCACATCAGAGGCTTTCATGATCAGATCCCCTCAATCCGCTTGACGACTTTTGTTTTGATCGGAAGCTTGGCTGCACCAAGGCGCAGGGCTTCGCGTGCAACATCTTCCGGCACACCGTCGATCTCGAACAGGATGCGGCCTGGCGAGACGCGGGCGACCCAACGGTCGACACCGCCCTTGCCCTTGCCCATCCGGACTTCGATCGGCTTTGCCGACACAGGCACATCCGGGAATACGCGGATCCACACTTTGCCCTGACGCTTCATATAGCGCGTGACAGCCCGGCGAGTTGCCTCGATCTGACGCGCTGTAACCCGCTCAGGCTCGAGCGCCTTGAGGCCGAACTCGCCAAACGCCAGCGTGAAGCCGCCCTTGGGCTTGCCATTGATCCGGCCCTTGAAGGCCTTCCTGAATTTGGTTCGCTTCGGTTGACGCATCTCTTACGCTCCCGAGGCTTGCGCACCGGTAGCCGGTCCGCGTTGATTGGTATTGGCCCGGGCACGTGCCTGGCCAGACGCTTCGAGGCGTTTGTCCTGGGCCATTGGATCATGCTCCATGATCTCGCCCTTGTAGACCCAGACCTTGATGCCGATGATGCCATAGGTCGTGAGGGCTTCAGCAGTACCGTAGTCAATGTCGGCGCGCAGCGTGTGCAGCGGCACGGAGCCTTCTGCATACTGCTCGGTCCGTGCGATTTCCGCACCGCCAAGACGACCGGCAACCATGACACGAATGCCCTGGGCGCCGAGACGCATGGCCGACTGGATAGAACGCTTCATTGTGCGGCGAAACGATGCCCGGCGCTCGAGCTGGCGTGCGATGTCATCAGCGATCAGCGTGGCGTCGATTTCCGGCTTGCGGATCTCGACGAGGTTCACGCGGACCTCATCAGTGGTCATCTTGCCGAGTTCCTTGCGCAGGACCTCGATGTCGCCGCCCTTCTTGCCGATCACCAGGCCCGGACGGGCTGTGTGGATCGTGATCAGGCACTTCTTGTGCGGACGCTCGATAATGATTTTCGAAATGCCGGCTTGCTTCAGCTTGGCGCGGATCGCCTTGCGAATGGCAAGGTCCTCATGCAACAGACGGCCGAAATCGGCACTGTCTGCATACCAGCGGCTGTCAGCTGTCCGGTTGATACCGAGACGAAAACCGATCGGATTAACTTTCTGACCCATCAGGCGGCCTCCGCTTCCATGCTTGTGTCACGAAGGACAATGGTAACTTGCGCAAATGGCTTCAGGACACGGGCTGCGCGGCCACGGGCACGGGCCCGGATACGCTTCATCACCATGTTCTTGCCGACGTGGGCTTCAGCAACGACGAGACTGTCGATGTCGAGACCGTGATTGTTCTCTGCATTGGCGATCGCGCTCTGCAGCAGTTTGCGAACATCCTTGGCAGGACGCTTCGGCGAAAACTGAAGCTCGGCGAGCGCACGCTCAACCGGCATTCCGCGAATCTGCTGGGCCAGCAGGTTCAGCTTTTGCGGGCTCGAACGGTACATGCGCAGAACAGCGCGTGACTCGTTTGGAGCCTGCTTCGGAGGATTTTTAGCCTTGCTCATGACTACTTCCGCTTCGCTTTCTTGTCCGCACCGTGACCGTAGAACGTACGGGTCGGAGCAAACTCGCCAAACTTGTGGCCGACCATCTCTTCCGAGACCGTGACCGGGATGAACTTGTTGCCGTTATGGACCTGGAAGTTCAGGCCGATGAAATTAGGCAGGATTGTCGAACGGCGCGACCAGGTCTTGATGACCGAGCGCTTCTCGGAGGCGCGAGCCTCTTCGGCTTTCTTCAGCAGATAGCCGTCAACAAATGGGCCTTTCCAGACAGAACGTGGCATGTCTCGCGGCTCCTCTAGCGTTTCGCGTTACGGCGGCGGATGATCAGACGATCCGTCGCTTTGTTTGAACGGGTCTTTGGACCGCGGGTTTTCTTGCCCCATGGCGTCACTGGGTGACGACCACCGGAACTCTTGCCTTCGCCACCACCGTGCGGGTGGTCGACCGGGTTCATGACCACGCCGCGGACAGACGGGCGCTTGCCCATGTGACGCTTGCGTCCGGCCTTGGACAGGACCTGGTTCATGTTGTCCGGGTTCGAAACGGCGCCGATCGTTGCCAGACAGGTGTCGAGCACCATGCGAAGCTCGCCCGACGTCAGCTTGATCTGGGCATAACCACCGTCACGACCGACCAGTTGGGCATAGGTGCCAGCCGACCGGATCATCTGAGCGCCCTTTTCAGGCTTCAGCTCGATATTGTGGATGATCGTACCGACCGGGATATTCTTGAGCGGCAGCGTGTTGCCCGGCTTGATGTCAGCCGTTTTCGACGTGACCACCGTGTCGCCGACTTCAAGGCGCTGTGGCGCGATGATGTAGGATAGCAGGCCGTCTTCGTACTTGATCAGGGCGATGAACGCCGTGCGGTTCGGATCATATTCCAGCCGCTCGACGACGGCAGGCATGTCCCAGCGCGTGCGCTTGAAGTCGACCTTGCGGTACAGCTTCTTGGCGCCGCCACCGATACGGCGTGCGGTGATACGACCGCGGTTGTTGCGGCCACCCTTCTTGGACAGGCCTTCGGTCAGCGCCTTGACGGGCTTGCCCTTGTGCAGGTCCGAACGGTCGACCAGCACGAGCTGGCGACGGCCGGGGGAAGTTGGGTTGAATGTCTTAAGTGCCATTTTCTACGTCCTTCCCCTACAGACCTGTCGAGATATCGACAGATTGGCCTTCGGCGAGCGTGACAATGGCCTTCTTGACGTCATTGCGACGACCGAGGTGACCTTTGAAACGCTTCGTCTTGCCCTTCTGGAGCAGCGTGTTGACCTTGGTGACCTCAACCTTGAACAGGGCCTCGACGGCCTCCTTGATCGTCTTCTTGTCAGAGTCGATGGACACTTCAAAAACGATCTTGTTCTCTTCGGCGACCAACGTCGATTTCTCGGTGATGATCGGGCGACGGATGACGTCGTAGTGATGTTGCTTCGGATCAGCCATGACTATTCAGCCTCTGCTGCGATTGCGGGTTGAGCCAGCGTGCCGTCGAAGCGGGCCTGAATGCCTTCAGCTGCTTCCTTCGTGATGACGAGCGTCTTGCGGCGCAGGATGTCATACACGTTCAGGCCGGCAACCGGGAGCACATCCACGTTCGGGATATTGCGCGCGGCCTTGGCGAAGTTTTCGTCAACCGTGATGCCCGAGATGATCAGGGCGTTCACGATGCCGAGACCAGCGAAGTGAGCCGCCAGGTCCTTGGTCTTTGCTTCTTTCAGCGTCGCTGCATCGATCACCATGATCGACTGGGCGACCACTTTCGACGACAGCGCGTGAGCGAGCGCCAGCTTGCGGATCTTCTTGGGAAGGTCATGGGCGTGGCTACGAACGCGCGGGCCGTGAGCGACACCACCACCGACAAAGATCGGGGCGTTGCGTGAGCCGTGACGTGCGCCGCCCGAACCTTTCTGGCGGATGAATTTCTTGGTCGTGACCGACACTTCGGACCGGGTCTGGGTCTTGTGCGTGCCAGCCTGGCGCTTGGCCAGTTGCCAGCGGACCGTACGGTGGAGGAGGTCCTTGCGGATATCCTCGATACCGAAGATCGCGTCGTCGAGCGTAATCTTGCCAGCGGCTTTGCCGGCGAGGGTTGTGACTGCGAGTTCCATTATTCAGCACCCTCTGTCTGGGCTGGCGCATCTGCCGACTTGAACGAACCGGCTATCGGCGCGTCCTTCGGCAGGGCTTTTTTCACGGCATCGCGGATTTCCACGAACGAACCGTCATGACCGGAAACGGCGCCCTTCACGAGGATCAGGCCGCGCTCAACATCGGTGCGCACAACCGTCAGGTTCTGGGTAGTGATACGGTCGGTACCGAGGTGGCCGGCCATTTTCTTGTTCTTGAACACGCGGCCCGGATCCTGGTTCATACCAGTCGAACCGTGCGAACGGTGCGAGAGCGACACACCGTGCGTGGCGCGCAGGCCGCCGAAATTCCAGCGCTTCATGGCGCCGGCGAAGCCCTTGCCGATTGCGTTGCTGGACACGTCGACCTTCTGGCCGGGCACGAAATGGTCAGCGAGCACTTCAGCGCCAATTTCCGGCAGGTCGCCAGAGACGCGGAATTCCTTGAGCTTGGCCTTCGGCGCGACGCCGGCTTTCGCGAACTGGCCGCGCAGGGCCTTGTTCGTGCGCTTGGCTTTCTTGTCGGAGGTACCGAGGATGACAGCCTTGTAGCCATCTGTGCGGGTGACTTCGCCGCCCTTCTTCGTGGTGACCTTGCGCTCGTCTTCAGTGCGCAGGCCAACAACCTGGCAGCCGTCAAGCGACAGCACGGTCACCGGAATGTGGCGACCGTCTTCGTCAAAGACGCGCGTCATGCCCAGTTTGCGGGCCAGCACGCCGGAGCGGGGAGCTGGAAGCGCCATTAGCGTGCTCCCTCAAGCTTGATTTCAATGCCAACGCCCGACGACAGGTCGAGCTTCATCAGCGCGTCGACCGTTTGTGGGGTCGGGTCCACGATGTCGAGGATGCGCTTATGAGTGCGAACTTCGAACTGCTCGCGGGATTTCTTGTCGACGTGCGGCGAACGGTTCACGGTGAAACGCTCGATGCGGGTCGGAAGCGGGATAGGCCCCTTCACTTCCGCGCCTGTGCGCTTGGCCGTGTTCACGATCTCTTTCGCCGACATGTCGAGCGCGCGGTGATCGAAGGCTTTGAGCCTGATCCGGATATTCTGTCGTTCCATCGTCTCGTCCGTCCACACAAAACACTTAAGCCCAGGGCGATGGCTCGTCAGCATCGAGCGCCCGGGCGTGGGTAGGTTAAATTGTCAGTTTCGAGGGAGCGTTCGCTAATTAAGCGCGGCCTTCCCGGCGAATTGGTGCTTCTATGGGAAGGACTCGGCTGCGTCAACAGGCGAAACGGGGAATTTGCAGGCGGAACCTGCGGTGGATCGTGAGGCCTGGCGATCCGGCCCGTGAACGCCAAATTGGCCCCCCGCTCCTGAAGCCCGGCGACCAGCCTGCCACCCGCGTGCCGCAACAGGGTATATGCGGCATCACAGCCGATGCGCAACGTGCATTCATGGGCCCATCACCAAACTGTGTCCCGCACACACCGGTTGCACGACCGAATCGAGATTCGCCGCCGCCCTGGCCCACCGCTTCCCGGTCGGGGGTGAAGCATGACGAGAGAATCGCCTGCCGCGCCGGCTTCCCGGCGAAGGTCGAGGCGGCAATTGAGAATACTGGGTATCGCGATGCTCAACCCTTCCCTTGCTCAGGTTTACTCGACGCCAAGTCCGGCCGATTAAGGATGACTCCCGCATCAAGCTGAATACAGTGGCAGCACGATGAACTCTGTAATGGCGCACCGTACATCATTTTCCACCCGGATCGCTTATGGATTTGGCTCTGTGGCCTATGGCGTGAAAGACGCTGGCTTCGGCTATTTCCTGCTTCTCTTTTACGGCACGGTCGTTGGCGTCGAGCCTGGCCTGGTCGGCCTCGCCATTTTCATCGCGCTCGTGGTCGATGCCATCAGTGACCCGGTGGTTGGGTACCTGTCAGACAATTGGCGATCACGATGGGGGCGGCGGCATCCCTTCATGTACGCGGCGGCGATTCCGGTATCGGTCAGCTATTTCCTGCTTTGGAACCCGCCCGAGCTGAGCGACGGCCAGATGTTCTGGTACCTGCTCCTGCTCGCCATCCTGATCCGCACGTTCATCACCTTCTATGAAACACCCAGTTCGTCGCTGATGCCCGAACTCTCGCAGGACTATGACGAACGAACCAAGCTGCAGGCCTGGCGGCTCTACTTCGGCTGGACCGGCGGCAATCTCATGAGCGTTCTCATGTTCGGCGTGCTCCTGGTCGCCACAGACAAATACCCGGTCGGCACACTCAATCGGGACGGCTATGCCACCTATGGCATCATCTCCTCGGTCCTGATTTTCCTCGCCATCATGGTCTCCGCCCTTGGTACGCATTCCCAGATCAAGCACTTTCACGCGCCGCCGCCGCGTCGAAAGATCGGCCTGGGCACCATTTTCAAGGAAGTCTTCGAAACGCTGGGTGACCGGTCCTTCTTCGCCCTGTTCATCGCCACCCTGTTCGGCGCGGTCGCTTCCGGCCTTTCCGCCGCGCTCGCCTTCCTCATGCTGACCTATTTCTGGGGCTTCTCGGGCGGCCAGATATTCCTGTGGACCTTGCTGGTCTTCCTCTCGGCGCTGATCGGCCTGCTCGTCGCGCCGAGGATCGTGAAGCGGTTCGGCAAGAAGCGAGGGGTCATCTGGCTCGGCGTCATTGCCTTCACCATGGCCCCTGCTCCGGTCATCCTGCGCCTCATCGGCCTGATGCCTGCCAATGGCGACCCGCTCCTCTTTCCCATCGTCGCCACCATCAACACGATTGACGTCGCCCTCATCATCGCGCTCCAGGCCGTGCTCTATTCGATGATCGCAGACCTCGTGGAGCAGAGCGAACTCAGGACCGGTCGCCGGTCGGAAGGCGTCTTCTTCGCTGCCGTCACCTTCACGCGCAAGGCCACCCAGGGCCTCGGCGCATTCTCGGCCGGGCTTATCCTGTCTTTCGTCTCCTTCCCGCAGGGCGCTGCGGTAGGCGACGTCTCACCGGAAACCCTATGGCGGCTCGGCGCATGCTATGCGCCGACACTTCTCCTGCTGTGGACATGCATGATCATCGCAGTCGGCTATTACCGCATCGATCGCGGCGACCACGAACACAACCTCCAGCAGCTCGCAGTGCGGCGGAGCGCCGAAGCGGCGCGTCAATCGGCCGGTGCAGGCGACACGGACTGAAACACGCGCAGGAAATTGCCGCCCCAGATCTTCTCGATATCAGCGCCCGAATAGCCGTGATCGACCAGCGCCAGAGTCACATTGAACGCCTCATCCGCCTCGTTGAACCCCTCCACCCCGCCGCCATGATTGAAGTCGGTCCCGATCCCGACATGGTCGATCCCAATGCGCGCAACGATATAGTCGATATGGTCCATCATGCGGTCGACACTGCCCCGTCCGATGACATCGCGCATCGCTGTCAGGAAGGCGGTTTTCTCCGCCGGGTCATGCAGCTCCCAATAAAGCTCATACGGGTAGGAATAGGTTTCCGGCAGGCCCGCCTCACGCCGCACAGCCCGGATCCGTGCCAGCAGGTCCAGATCAGACAGGTCCACCAGGTACGCGCCGAAGGCGGCGACATGGATCACGCCGCCGGTCTCGCCGATCCGGTCGATCTCTTCGTCAGACAGATTGCGTGACACGTCCGACAGGACACGCACGTTCGAATGGCTGGCAATCACCGGCGATGTCGACAGGGCGATGGCCTGCAGCGTCGCATCTTTCGACATTTGCGACACATCGACGATCCCGCCCAGCGCATTGATTCGTTCAATGGCCTGCACGCCCAGCGCCGACAGTCCGCCATGTTCGGCCTCGACCTCATAGGACTTCGTGTCACCATCATATAACGGGCGCGAACTGTCGGAGAAGTCATTGTGCCCCATATGGTTCAGTCCGAACACGCGCACACCCGCCGCATAAAATGTATCCAGCGCCGCGACATCGCCTTCCAGCGACCGGGCATTCTGGAAGCCCAGGATCACCGCCGTCTGCCCGCGCGCGCGGATCGCGCGCACCTCTTCGGGCGTGGTGGCGATGGCGAGCGATTCATGCGCCGCATCCAGCGCGCGAATCGCCGCCAGCTTTTCGTCGGCTTCCGCGCGGCCGGCGGCGTCGCCTTCCGACGTGCGCGGGCCTGGCCCGACCGCGACAGACATGACAACCGCGCCAACCCCGCCGGCTGCCAGCTTGTCCGGCGCCACTTTCGACCGGCCATCCGGCCCCTGATAGCTCAGAGACGTCGACGGCAGCACGATGTCCGCGTGCCCGTCCAGCACCAGGCTGTTCTGGTGCGCGGCCCGGGCCATATCCATCCGGTGCGCCGCCGTGTCCTCAATGACCGGATGCGCACAGGCGGCCAGCACGGCCAGCGTCGTCGCGGCGCCCGCTATCTGCACCATGGATCGTCTCAATCCGGTTTTCCCCATGACCATGCGCGTCTCCCTTTTCCGGTTTCTGTTTTCCAGAGCCTAAGTGCCATGGCGCACAGGCACCATCCCCGCGCCAAAGTTTCTGTCTTGCAGCAACCGCCGCGCCAGACACACGCACAATGAAAAAGGCCGCCTCCTTGCGGAAGCGGCCTTTGTCTTGTCGTAGCTGTTGCCAGCCTATTTCTTGATTTCGGACACCACGCCGGCGCCGACGGTGCGGCCGCCTTCGCGGATGGC
>Ga0105053_10001624_pt1 | contig 35766 bp, 35 predicted proteins | sample BON01_FD_78093 | JGI IMG/M metagenome (GOLD analysis project Ga0105053, IMG submission 78093) | Freshwater microbial communities from Lake Bonney liftoff mats and glacier meltwater in Antarctica - BON-01 | ecosystem: Environmental > Aquatic > Freshwater > Ice > Glacier meltwater | place: Lake... | reverse complement strand
GAACAGGCCGCCAAGGAGCGGTTTGCCGACATGCGCGCGGCGGGCGAAGCATGGCTCGACCTGCTGGAGGCGTTCGTGGCGGCGAACGATCTGGTGGAATCCAATATCGTCGGCGCGATGAACGCCAATTACGCCTTCTACATCGGCCTGATGGACGGTGGCGCCTTTCCCCACGACATGACCGAGGAACAGGCCCTGAGCGATGTCTGGGCGCAGGAACCCGAGATCCGCGCCGACACCATCGATTGGGTCTATTCCTATCTGGCGCTGGCCTATCAGCCATTGGACGACGACGATCTCGCGGTCTATACCGCGCTGTCGCAGACCGCCGAGGGACGGGCGCTGAACCGGGCGATCTTTGGCGCGTTCGACACGATGTACGCCCGCATTTCGCAGGCGCTGGGGCAGGGCGCGTCGCAGTTCATCCTAGGCGAGGATCTCTGACGCCGCTAAAGTTCCCTCGACGGTCGATCCTGCCTGCGTCAGACAGCCGCAGTCCTGACCGGGTGCAAATTGCCATGGACAATAGACCTCTGCTTCTGACTCTGCTTGCGCATCTGCCCGGCTTTGACTCCTGCTTCCCGCTGATCGAGTGCCTGCATCGGCGCGGGCGCGTGCAGGTTGAAACCTGGCTGGGGCCACGGCTGCGCCGCACCGAGCCTCGGGTGGTGCAGGCGTTTCAGCGGGCCGGGGTGCCCCATCGCGAAGCTTCCCTGCTGCGGCTCGAATTCGGCGCCCGCGACGCGATTCGCCGGGCCGGGGCGGTTCTGACCCATTCCGACCCGCTGGCCTATGGCAAACGGGGCAGGCTGCGTGATCGCTGGTCCATGGCCGATGGCGGGCGCGTGGTGTTCGTGCAGCACGGGATGAAGCAGATGGGGCTGCACTACACCCCCGACCGGACGCCGTGGCAGTTCCATAGCGAGTTGTTGCTGCTGTGGGAGGAACCGGGCCCTGGCGCGCGCGACACGGTCATCTCGCTGCGTCCGGGCGCCGAGATTCACATCTGCGGCATGTTGAAGGCCAACCGTCTGCCACCCGCCCCGCCCGACGCGCAGATCGTGGCGCGGCTGGCAAGCTATCGCCAGCGCGTTCTGGTGTGCCACAACTATGGCTTTGAAAGCAGTCTCTACTCGGCGGACCAGATGGCGCGGGGATTCGCGATGATGGCGCAGGTTTTCGCGGCCCGGCCCGATACGGCGTTCATCCTGCGCAGCCACCGGGGAAAACGCCACAAGGCGTTGCAGCGCGATCTCGACCGCCTGTTCGACGGCTTGCCCAACGTCCTGCGGGCCGAGCGGCACCATGGGCCGTGGCGGTTTGCCACGATCCACGACGTGCTGGCCGAGGTCGACCGGGTGGTCAGTCACCCGTCCACCGTGATCCTCGATGCGCTCTACGAGGGGCGGCCGTGCGGTGTGCTGGACAACACCTGGCCCGATCTCGCCCCGCTGCACCAGATCGGGGGCACGAACAGTCTGGCCGCATATCTGGACGACCCCGAACCGATGAAGGCCGCATCCGCGATCCTGGCGCGCTTCGGACGGATCGACGCAAATCTTGAGCGCGCCGCGCAGCATGTCGAACAGTTTCTTGGCGTCGGCGAGGGGCCTTGACCGTGGTGGGCTTTTGCGCCAGACAGCGTCACGCGCGCCGCATCCCAGCGGTTCGCACCGATCAACTGTCGCCCGAACGGGCGCGCAGCCCGAGGCGGGGGAGACCCCACAACGCCCGCAAGGGGGCCACAGGGCGCGGTAAACAAAGGAATACGTTATGTTCGCGGTCATGAAAACCGGCGGCAAGCAGTACCGGGTGCAAAGCGGCGATGTGCTGCGGCTTGAGCGTCTGGCGGCTGTTGCCGGAGAAACCATCCAATTCAATGACGTTCTGATGGTCGGTGGCACCATCGGTGCGCCCTTCGTCGCAGGCGCCGCCGTGCAGGCCGAGGTGATCGACCAGATCAAGGGCGAAAAGCTGATCCATTACGTCAAGCGCCGCCGCAAGCACTCATCGCAGCGCACCAAGGGACACCGCCAGAAGCTGACCCTCGTGCGCATCGGCGACATTCTGGAATCGGGCGCCGACGGCACCGGCGTGAAGGCGGCCATCGGCACCGGATCGCTGTCCGTCGCGGCCCTCGCTGCCTTGGGCACCGCCAGCAACAAACCCGCCAAGCCCGAGCAGGATCGCACGGCGAAACCGGCCAAGGCCAAGGTGGCCAAGCCCGCCGAGGCCGCCGAGGTGGCAGTTGTGAAGCCCGCCAACCTGCTGAGCGAGGCGCGCGAGGGTGGTGCCGACGACCTCAAGCTGATCTCGGGGGTCGGGCCCAAACTGGAAAAGCTGCTGCACGAAAACGGCGTGTTCCATTTCGACCAGATCGCGGCGTGGAGCCCCGAGGAAATCGCCTACATGGACGACCAGTTGTCGTTCAAGGGCCGGATCGAGCGTGACGGCTGGCTGGACCAGGCCGCCAAACTCGCCGCTGAAAAGGAGTAACACCCCATGGCACACAAGAAAGCAGGCGGATCATCGCGCAACGGTCGCGACAGTGCGGGCCGTCGTCTGGGCGTCAAGAAGTTCGGCGGCGAGGCCGTGATCCCGGGCAACATCATCATGCGCCAGCGCGGCACCAAGATGTGGCCGGGGCAGGGCGTCGGCATGGGCAGCGATCATACGATCTTTGCGACGGTCGATGGCCAGGTGACGTTTCACAAGGGTCTGAAACGGCGCACCTTCATTTCGGTCCTGCCCGTGGCAAAGGCTGCGGAATAAGCCGCACCCCCACCGGTTTGACAGATCAGGGGATCGGCAAGGCGCCGGTCCCCTGATGCGTCTTGCTGTCCTCAAGCGATTCGGGAACAACCGGGTACAATCAGGTTCCTCCCGAAACACCATGGCCAGCCAAAGGGAGGCGCGGGCGTGTTGACAGACAGAGGCGCAAACCCGGCATGAGCGTCGCCGTGGGCAGCTTCCTGGTCTTCGCGGCCAGCCAGATCGGCACGCCGGGGCCTGCCAACATGGCGCTGATGACCACGGGCGCGGGTTTTGGCCTGCGCGCGGCGCTGCCCTTTGTCGCCGGTGTCGTGCTGGGCAAGCAGCTGATCATCTGGCCCATCGGCTTTGGCCTGATGGCGCTGGCCGACCAGTATCCGCTGGCCTTCACCGCACTGAAATATGCCAGCGCCGCCTATATCTTCTGGTTGGCCTGGCGGGTGGCCAACATGCGGCTGGCACCCGGGCAGGGGGGCGGGCAGGTGCCCGGTTTCGCCGCCGGGCTGATCGTGCATCCGCTGAACCCCAAGGCCTGGGCGATGATCTTTGCGGGCTTCACCACCTTCACCGCGCCCGGCACCCCCACCTTGCACGCCACGGCAACGATCGCCATCTGCCTTCTTGGTGTCCAGATTCTGTTGCATCCCCTCTGGACGCTGGGGGGCGCGCTGATCGCACGCACTGTGGTGGGCACCCGCTGGGAGCGGATCTTGATGTGGGCACTGGCCGCCCTGACGGCGGCCAGCGTCCTTTTCGTACTGTTTTCGGGAGGAATGACATGACGGCCGACACCCTTGCAGACCAGATCACGGTCACGACCGACCGGTTCGTGCTGCGCCCCCTGCGCCGCTCGGACACCGGGCTGCTGTCGATGTACATGGGCGACGACCGTGTGGCGCGGGCGACCCAGTCGGTGCCCCACCCCCTTCCCCCCGGCGCGACCGAGGCGCTTCTCGAACGCGCCGGTGCCGCCAAGCGCGACCTTGACCTCTGGGCGATGGACGGCACCTTCATGGGTTTGCCTGATCTTGTGGGCGTCATCGGGTTGCAGCGGATGGACAGGGACCAGTCGGAAATAACCTATTGGGTGGCACCGGCGTTCTGGAACACCGGGCTGGCCAGTGACGCGGTGCGCGCTTTGGTCGAGGCACGCCCGCAAGGCGCGCGCACGATCTTCGGCGCCGTGTTCCAGGACAATCCCGCCTCGGCCCGGGTGCTCACGAACTGCGGCTTCCAGTACCTGGGCGACGCCGAATCCTATTCGGTGGCGCGGGGCGGCACCGTACCCACCTGGACCTATGCGCTGAAGCTGGCCTGATCCTGCCATGCCCTCCGCCGCGCTTGAAACGGCGCGCCTCGTGTTGCGCGCGCCGGTGTCCACGGATGCCCCCGGTCTGGCCGAGGCCATCGGCAATTACGACGTGGCGCGCTGGTTGGGGCGGGTGCCCTATCCCTATGGCGTGGCCGATGCCCAGCGGTTCATCGCCGAGGTGGCGGGGTCGCGCACCTGGCTGGTGATCGAAGACGGCGCCTTGATCGGTGGCCTCTCGGCCGAGGATGAACTGGGCTATTGGCTGGCCCGCCCCGCATGGGGCCGGGGTCTGGCGACCGAGGCCTGCGATGCGGTGGTGGACGCCTGGTTCGCCGATCCGGCGGCGGGCGATCTGCCCTCGGGCCATTACGAGGGCAACGCACGTTCGGCGCGGGTGCTGATCAAGCAGGGGTTCCGCTATACCGGCAGGCGGGTCGTGGCCGCCAAGGCGCTGTCGCAGGATGTGACGTCCTGGTCCATGGGTCTGACCCGCACCGAGTGGCAGGCGCGCCGCAGCTATGCCCTGGCCACGCCGCGCCTGACGCTGCGCGAATTGCGCGACGGCGATCTGCCCGCGCTGATGGCCATCGCCGGGCAGGAGTCCGTGGCGCGGATGATGTTCAACATCACGCGGCCCTGGCCCGAACCGGCGGCGCGCCGCTGGCTGGCCGCCGCGCGGTTTCGCGGGCGGCTGGGGTTTCGCGCGGCGATCTGTCGGCGGGGCCGCCTGATCGGCACCATCGGCATCGCCCGTGTGCCGGGGCGCAGCACCGTGACCTGCATGTATTTTCTCGATCCCGCCCGGTCGGGTCAGGGCTATGCCAAAGAGGCGCTGGTGCATTTCCTGAACGACACAATGGCGCAGTTTCACGTCGAAACCGTCTGGGCCGATCACTTCGACGACAACCCGGCCAGTGGCGCCGTTCTGCGCCACGCGGGTTTTGCCCCCCAGCGTGCGGGCAGCGGCGTTTCGGCGGCGCGCGAGGGTGAACACCCCACGACGATCTATCGGCTGAACCGCGACGATCTGCGCCGCCCTTGAGGCGGGGCGCGAAACCCGCTATCGCCTCGCCATCCTGACCCCGGAAAGCGCGCGCCATGAAATTTCTCGACCTGTGCAAAGTCTATGTCCGTTCGGGCGGCGGCGGGGCTGGTTGCATCAGTTTCCGGCGGGAGAAGTTTATCGAATACGGCGGCCCCGATGGCGGCGACGGGGGCAATGGCGGCGATGTGATCGCCGAGGCGGTGGACGGTCTGAACACCCTGATCGACTTTCGCTATCAGCAGCATTTCTTCGCCCAGTCCGGCCAGCACGGCATGGGCCGCCAGCGCACCGGGTTTTCGGGCAGCGACATCGTGCTGCGCGTGCCCGTGGGCACCGAAATTCTCGACGAGGACGAGGAAACCGTGATCACAGACCTGACCGAGGTGGGCCAGCGGGTGGTTCTGGCCCGTGGCGGCAACGGCGGTTTCGGCAACCTGCATTTCAAGACCTCGACCAACCAGGCCCCGCGCCGCGCCAATCCGGGGCAGGAGGGGGTCGAGCGCACCCTCTGGCTGCGCCTCAAACTGATCGCCGATGCCGGTCTGCTGGGCCTGCCGAATGCGGGCAAGTCGACCTTTCTTGCCGCCACCTCCAACGCGCGCCCGAAAATCGCCGACTATCCCTTCACCACCCTCGTGCCGAACCTGGGCGTCGTGGGAGTGGACGGCGCCGAATTCGTCATGGCCGACATCCCCGGCCTGATCGAGGGCGCCCACGAAGGGCGTGGCCTTGGCGTCATGTTCCTCGGCCATGTCGAACGCTGTTCGGTGCTGTTGCATCTTGTCGATGGCACATCCGAGGATGTGGCGGGCGACTGGCAGACCATCATCACCGAACTTGAGGCCTATGGCGGCGCCCTGGCCGACAAACCGCGCATCACCGCCCTGAACAAGATCGACGCGCTGGACGACGACGAGCGTGCCGCGCGCAAGGCCGCGCTGGAGGCGGTGGCAGGCCCGGTCATGCTGATGTCCGGTGTCAGCCGCGAGGGGCTGGTCGAGGTCCTGCGGTCCGTGCGGGCCGAGATCGCCGCAGGAAAGGCCGACACGGGCGAAGAGGATGCGCCATGGCGTCCCTGACAGGCGCGCGCCGGATCGTCGTCAAGATCGGCTCGGCGCTGCTGGTCGACCGCGCAACGGGGGGGCTGCGCGCCGACTGGCTGCACGCCCTGGCCGAAGACGTCACCCGGCTGAAACGGCACTCCGATGTCATTCTGGTGTCGTCCGGTGCCATCGCCCTCGGGCGCGGCGTGCTGAAACTGGGCAACGGCACGCTGGCCCTGGAACAATCCCAGGCGGCGGCGGCGGTGGGTCAGATCCGCCTGGCCCGGGCCTATGAAGAGGTGTTGCAACCCCACGGCCAGGTCACGGCGCAAATCCTTGTGACGCTCGAGGACACGATGGACCGACGCCGCTATCTCAACACCCGCGCCACACTGGAGCAGCTGCTGGCCCTTGGCGTCGTGCCCATCGTCAATGAAAACGACACCGTCGCCACCGACGAAATCCGCTTTGGCGACAATGACCGGCTTGCCGCCCAGATCGCCGTGACCGTGGGCGCCGACCGGCTGGTGCTGTTGTCCGACGTCGATGGCTTCTACTCGGCCAATCCCCGGACCGACCCCGCCGCGCGCCGGTTCGACACCGTGGGAAAGATCACCCCCGAGATCGAGGCGATGGCCGGCGATGCCGGGTCCGGCCTGTCCAGGGGCGGAATGAAGACCAAGCTCATGGCAGCGCGCACCGCCACGGGGGGCGGCTGTGCCATGGCGATCACCGATGGTTTCGCGCGCCACCCGCTCAGCGCGCTGGAAAACGGCGCCAACGCCACCTGGTTCCTCGCCCAGGACGACCCGCAGATCGCGCGCAAACGCTGGATCGCGGCCATGAAACCCCGTGGCACTCTGACGGTCGATGCAGGCGCGGCCCGGGCTCTCACCCAGGGTAAATCGCTGCTGCCCGCCGGGGTGACGGCCGTCAGCGGCAGCTTCGGGCGCGGCGATCCCGTCACCATCGCCACCGAGGGCGGCAAGGGCTTCGCCAGCGGCCTGACGCGTTACACCGCCGACGAGACGCGGGCGATCATGGGCCACCACTCTCGTGACATCGAGCCGGTTCTGGGCTATCCCGGTCGCGCGGCCCTGATCCACCGCGACGACATGGTGATTTGATCTCCGGTTCTTTCTTGCTCCAAATATCCAGATCCGACCCCTCGACAGGTGCCGCCGATGAAAGACCACACCGACATTCCCGCCCTCATGGCCGACATCGGCCAGCGCGCCCGTGTCGCGGCCGGCATCCTGGCCTCTGCTTCGTCCGAGCGTAAGCATGCCGCGCTGATCGGTGCGGCTGCCGCGATCTGGGACAATCGCATGGCGATCATCGACGCCAATGCCGAAGATCAGGTGTTTGCCGAACAGAAAGGCCTGAGCCCCGCCATGATGGATCGTCTGATCCTGAACGAAACCCGTGTGCGGGCCATGGCCGACGGGTTGCGCAGCGTCGCCGAACAGCCCGATCCGGTTGGCCGTGTCATCGCCGAGTGGGATATGCCCTCGGGGCTGCACATTCGTCGGGTGCGCACACCCCTGGGCGTGGTCGGCGTGATCTATGAAAGTCGGCCCAATGTCACTGCCGATGCCGGGGCGCTGTGCCTTCTGGCGGGCAATGCCGTCATTCTGCGGGGCGGTTCGGAAAGCTTTCATTCCTCGCACGCCATTCACGGGTGCCTGCAACAGGGGCTGGACCAGGCGGGGCTGCCGCGCGATGCGATCCAGCTGGTGGCGACGCGGGACAGGGCGGTGGTCAGTGCGATGTTGACGGCCAGCGATCATATCGATGTGATCGTGCCGCGTGGCGGCAAGAGCCTTGTGCAACTGGTGCAGCGCGAAGCGCGGGTGCCGGTCTTTGCCCACCTTGAGGGGATCTGCCACATTTATGTCGGTGCCACAGCCGACCCGGCGATGGCGCTTGCCATCGTGCTGAACGCCAAGACGCGGCGCACCGGCATCTGCGGTGCGATGGAGTGCCTGCTGATCGACTGGCGGTTCTACACTCGGCACGGCCCGCTGCTGATCGAGGCGCTGGTGAGGGCCGGGGTCGAGGTACGTGCCGCAGGTGAATTGGCTGGAGTGCCCGGCACGACCGCGGCGGTGGACGACGATTTTGGCCGCGAGTTTCTGGACATGATCTGCGCGGCCAGGCTGGTCGATGGCGTGGACGACGCGATTGCCCACATCCGACAGTTCGGTTCAAACCATACCGATGCCATCGTCACCGAGGATTCCCAGGCCGCCGCACACTTCTTTGAGCAACTGGATTCCGCGATCCTGATGCACAACGCCAGCACGCAGTTCGCCGATGGCGGCGAATTCGGGATGGGCGCGGAAATCGGCATCGCCACCGGAAAGATGCACGCCCGTGGCCCTGTGGGCGCCGAGCAACTGACCAGTTTCAAATACCTGGTCACAGGCAATGGCGCGGTCAGAAGCTGAGCGTGATGGTGCCCGGCGTCTCAACCAGAACGACGCGGCGCGCCAGTTCGCCCGCTGCCTTGTCGGCCAGGGGAAAATGCACATGGCTGGCCTCGATGTCACTGCCCTTGGCCTTGCGGGTGGCCACGGGCCAAAGACCGGGCAGCGGCTTTACCCGCTCGGCCCGGCCTTCGACGCGCCAGGTGGCATCCCTGCGCGACACGGTGATCGTGCCGCCCCAGGGCATCGCCGTTTCCAGGCACTGGATCAGCAGGAAGGCCAGCTTGGTCTCGGCGCGCAGGGGATGGGCCTCGATCTGCCAGTCGATCTTCAGCTTGCCCGAGGACAGCGGCCCGAGGATCGAAACGATCTCGGCCCGACCGATTTCCTGCCCCGGGCTGGCCGCGCCAAAGGCGACGCGGAAAAACCGGATGCGGGCATTGGCATTCTCGACGCTTTCGCTGATCAGGCTCATCTCGGGGCCTTTCACCACTCCGGCCATGGCCAGCAGTTCCAGCCCGTTGCTGATCGCGCCCAGAGGATTGATCAGATCGTGGCAGATGCGCGAACCCAGAAGCGCGTTCAGATCGGGCTCGGGCGCGCTCATCCGGCGGGCCGCAGGCAGGGGGATATGCGCATGGGCGACATGACCTCGATTCTGGAGCCCGGCATGATCGTGCGCCATCCCGACCAGCCCGACTGGGGTCTGGGCCAGGTGCAGACCAACATCAACGGCCGCGTGACCGTCATGTTCCGCAACCAGGGGCGGGTGGTGATTGATGGAACGCGTGTCGATCTCATTCCGGTCTATGGCTCCTGATCCCGGCCCCGAAGGTGCCCTATGGATAGGCTAGCAAAGGTTAACAATGTGTCAACGCATGCCGTTCGGGGCAGGCAGTTGCCTTGGGGTTTGGCGGCGCCTGGACCGTTTTGTGCTCAATTGCATTCCTCTGCCGGGGCGCGCGCGTTGAGCATGGCAAACGATTCTGCGCTTCGGCAGACGAATACAAGATTCCAATTTGCCGCAATACGCTCTAGAACGGGGCAGGTCGCGCGATCGGATGGCAAGGATCGGATGGGCAGTCTCGAACCGCAGTTCCGTTGCCGCCTGGTGCAGGGCGGCACCGATCTGGCAGCCGCGCAGCGGTTGCGCTATCGCGTGTTCGTCCAGGAACTGGGCGCCGATGGCCCGCTGGTCGATCACGCCACCCGGCGCGAGGTCGACAGGTTCGACGCCCACAGCGACCATCTGATCCTCGTGGACGAGCGGCGCGATGCGGCGGCGCTGGATCATGTGGTCGGTGTCTATCGGCTGATGACGGCGGACCATGCGGCGCAGGCCGGGCAGTTCTATTCCGAGGGCGAATACGACCTTGCCCCCCTGCACGACAGCGGGCGGCGCCTTCTGGAACTGGGGCGGTCCTGCCTGCACCCCGACTATCGCGGAGGGATGGCGATGATGCACCTGTGGTCGGCGCTGGCCGATCATGTGCACGCCACCGGGGTCGAGATCCTTTTTGGCGTCGCCTCGTTCCATGGCACCGACGTGGCGGCGCTGGCCGGGCCATTGTCGATCCTGCACCACCGCCACCTTGCACCCGGGCCGCTGCGGGTCAAGGCCCGCTCACCCCATGGCACGCCCATGGGCCTGCTGCCCGAGGCGCAGATCGACCGCACCGCCGCCATGCGCGCCACCCCGGCGCTGATCAAGGCCTATCTGCGGCTGGGCGGCTGCGTGGGCGAGGGGGCCTGGGTCGATCACGCCTTCAACACCACCGACGTCTGCCTTGTCGTGGACACGGCCACGATGAACGCGCGCCAGCGCGATCTTTACCGGCGGGTGCAGCCGTGAGCGCGACCTGGAATGCCGCGCCCCCGCCCCCGCCGTTTCGCATTTCACCCCTTGGCTGGTGCCTGGTGGCGGTGCGTGGCCTGTTGCTGGGCACCCTGGTGTTCGGTGGATTGGCCCTTCTGCTGACCTTGCGGCTGATCGAACGCCCGCTTTGCGGGTTGCACCGCCCGGTGACGCCCCACATCACCCGCGCGGTGTGCCGGGGGGCCTTTGGGCTGCTCGGGATCGGCTATCGCCCCGAGGGGCGGCCCATGCAGGGGCGAGGTGCAATGGTGGCCAACCATGCGTCCTGGCTGGACATCTTCGCCCTGAACGCGGGCGGCACGGTTTACTTCGTGGCGAAGTCCGAGGTGGCGGGCTGGCCCGGTATCGGCTGGCTGGCGCGGGCGACGGGAACGCTGTTCATCCGGCGCAGCCGCACCGAGGCCGCCAACCACCGCGATCTGTTCCATGACCGGATGGTGGCGGGTCATCGGCTGGTGTTCTTCCCCGAGGGGACGTCGACCGATGGTTTGCGCGTTCTGGATTTCAAATCAACGCTTTTTGACGCGTTCTTCAAAGATGACATGAAGGACGCAATGCAACTTCAGGCCGTGACGATACTTTATACCGACCCGACCGGTGGGCCGAAAGGCCATTACGGCTGGTGGGGTGACATGGTGTTCGGCCGGCACCTGCTCAAGACACTGGCAACCCCGCGTCAGGGTTCGGTCCGGATCATCTATCATCCGCCCCTGCGTGTCGCCGAATTCGACAATCGCAAGGCGCTGGCGCAGGCGCTGACGGAAATCACCCGGGCGCCGCTGGAAAATCATGTCAGGGAAATGCTCTAGCGCATCAGCTTCGCGTAATCTTCAAGGGTCGCGGCGGGGTCGTCCGAGGCCCAGATTTCGGGCCCGAACCCGAAGAAGTCCGTCACCGGGGCAAGGTCGCCCACCCGGTCGCGGCCAAGCGCCCCCTCGGCCACCACCGGCACCTCGATCATCTCCGACCACCAGGCGAACAGATCGGTTTCGGCCACCGTGCCGTCGCCCAGCGGCGTCGTCGCCACCGGGCCGAAGCTGACGTAATCCGCCCCCGATTCCGCCGCCGTCATCGCGTCGTGGCGCGAGGCGCCGCAGAAGGCCCCGACGATCGCATCGCCGCCCAGATCCTTGCGCACCTTGCGCACGTTGCGCGCCCCCTCGACCAGATGCACCCCGTCCAGCCCGTGCCGCTCGACCATCAACAGATGATCCTGGATCAGAATCGCCACGTCCCGGTCATGGGCCACCGCGCGCAGGGCATCGGCGGCGCGCGCGATCCGGTCCTCGTCGCGCACGGCCAGGTGCAGGCGCACACAAGCCACCGCGACCCGGTCCAGCACCCGGGCCAGCAGGTCGGGAAACACTGCAAGGTCCAGATCGGGCGGGGTGATCAGATAGATCTGGGGGTGTTGTTGCTCTGCCATGGTCTGTTCCTTGCGCGCGATTTCGCGTGTCATAGACCGGTTTGATGCCTTGGCCAATGGCCTGCCGCTTGATTGCCGGGGCGCGCAAGCCTATGACCCCGGCACTGACAACCGGGGGTTCCATGGCAGAAACGGCAACCGCGCAACCGCTGTTCGTGCTGGTGCGCCCGCAGATGGGCGAAAACATCGGCGCGGCGGCCCGTGCGATGTTCAATTTCGGGCTGACCGACATGGCACTGGTTGCGCCGCGCGACGGCTGGCCCAATCCGCGCGCCGTGGCCCTGGCATCGGGGGCCGAGGCGGTGCTGGACGGCGCGGGGCTGTTCGGGGGCACGGCCGATGCGGTGGCCGGTTGCGCTTTCGTCTTCGCCACCACCGCGCGCAGCCGCGACCTGACCAAGCCGGTGTTCACCCCCGAGGCGGCGATGCGGCACGCGGCTGGCCTGATCGCGGCGGGGCAAAAGGTGGCCGTGCTGTTCGGGCCTGAGCGCGCGGGGCTGGAGAATGACGACATCGCCCGCGCCAATGCCATTGTCAGCGTGCCGGTGAACCCCGATTTTCCCTCGCTGAACCTGGCGCAATGCGTGTTGCTGACAGCCTATGAGTGGCGCCGCGTCACCACCGAAACGGTGCCAGTGCAAACCCACTGGGCGGGGCAGGAGCCAGCCACGCTGATCGAGGTGGAAAGACTGGCCGAGCATTACGAACTGCGGCTGGACGAGGCCGGGTTCTTCTTTCCACCCCACAGGGTGGAGTCGATGAAGCTGGGCCTGCGCAACCTCTGGTCGCGCCTGCCCCTGACCGCGGCGGATGTGCGCACGCTGCACGGCATGCTGCGGCAATTGCTCCGTGGGCCAGAGCAGTGACTTGAAGGGGGCGGTGCCGGGGTTTAGCTTACGGCCAAAAGGGGACGACATGACCAGCAAGCGCGCGATATTCGAGGAAGTGGCGGCTGACCAGCGCCGCAAGGCGCCCGCGACAGGCGGTATGATCGACGCGCGGCCCAAGGGCGCGCGCCGTGCGATCCGGGCCTGGTTGATCCTGCTTTTCGCGCTGGTGGTGGTGATGATCGCCGTGGGCGGGCTGACCCGGCTGACGGATTCGGGCCTTTCGATCACGGAATGGCGGCCCCTCACCGGCGCCTTGCCCCCGATGGACGCCGCAACCTGGGCCAGCGAATTCGACAAGTACCGCGCGATCCCGGAATACCAGTTGCAGAACCGCGGGATGAGTCTGGCCGAGTTCCAGGTGATCTATTGGTGGGAATGGGGCCATCGCCAGTTGGGCCGGGTGATCGGCCTTGTCTGGGCTGTGGGCTTTTTCAGCTTCCTGCTGGCGCGCAAGATCCCCACGGGGTGGACCGGGCGCTTGCTGGGCCTGGGCGCGCTGGGCGGCTTGCAGGGCGCGATCGGCTGGTGGATGGTGGCCTCGGGGCTGACCGGCACGGCGCTGGATGTGGCCTCTTACCGGCTGGCCATCCACCTTGGCCTGGCCTTCGTGATCCTGGGCCTGATTGCCTGGTTTGTTTTTCAACTGGGCCGGTCCGAGGCCGACCTGATGCAGGCCCGCCGCAACCGCGAGGCGGGTCTGGTCACGGCGACCAGCTTGCTGATCGGCGCGGCGGGCTTGCAGATCCTGCTGGGCGCGCTGGTGGCGGGCATCGACGCTGGCCGGTCCTATCCTGACTGGCCGCTGATGGCAGGGGGCATCCTGCCACCCGATCCGCTGTCGCTGACCCCGATCTGGCGCAATTTCTTCGAGGATGCGGGGCTTGTGCAGTTCATGCACCGCACCGCCGGTTATCTGCTGCTCCTGCTGACGCTTGGCATCTGGTGGCGGGCCCGCCGCTCACCCAACCGAGCCACGCGGTTCGGCTTCAACGCGGTTCTGGCGGTTCTCGGCGTGCAGATGCTGCTGGGCATCGCGGCGGTGATCTATTCGGCGCCCTGGCATATCGCCATCGTTCATCAATTTTTTGCTGTGGTCCTGTGGGTGCTTATTCTGCGCGCCCGTCATCAGGCCCGCTTTCCGGTCGTGCAGTCCTTGCGCGGCTGATTTCAGACAGGAGATTTCCAATGTCGGCCTTTGACGATCTGATGGCGTTTCAACGCGATACCGAGGCCTTGTCACAGATCGCGGGGCGGCTGGGCTGGGATCAGGAAACCATGATGCCCCGCGCCAGCGCGGATCAGCGCGGCGAGGAAATGGCCGCCATTGAGGGCGTGCTGCACGCCCGGCGCACCGACCAGAGGGTCGCCGACTGGCTGGCGCGCGCCCAGGCGCCGGATGCCACGGGTGCCGCCAACCTGCGCCACATCGCGCGCAGTCACGCTCGCGCGACGCGGGTTCCCGGGCGTCTGGCCTCTGAACTGGCGCGGGTGACAAGTCTGTCCCAGGGCATCTGGGCCAGCGCCCGCACCGCCAATGACGTGGCCGGCTTCCTGCCGACGTTCAAGACCGTCCTGGCGCTCAAGCGCGAACAGGCGGCGGCGCTGGCCGATGGCGGTGATCCCTATGACGCGCTGCTGGACGATCACGAACCGGGCGCCACGGGGCAGGGGCTGGCCGACATGTTCGGCGCCCTGCGCCCGCGCCTCGTGGCCCTGCGTGAACGACTGCTGGGGGCCGCGCACCAACCTGCCGGGCTTTCGGGCACCTATCACGAGGCGGGCCAGATGGCCGTCAGCGAGACGCTGGCCCGCAGCTTCGGCTATGACATGACGCGCGGGCGCATCGACAAGGCGGTGCATCCGTTCTCGTCGGGCTCGGGCAATGATGTGCGCATCACCACCCGCACCAACCCCGTCGATCCGTTCAACTGCTTCTATTCCACGATCCACGAGGTCGGCCACGCCGCCTATGAACAGGGGATCGACCAGAAACACCTGCTGACGCCCCTCGGCCAGGGCGTGTCCATGGGGGTGCACGAAAGCCAGAGCCGGATCTACGAAAACCAGCTGGGCCGCTCGGCACCCTTTACCGCCCACCTCTTTGGCCTGATGCGCGACACGTTCGGCGATTTCGGCGTGCCCGATGCAGCCGCGTTCCATGGCGCTGTCAATCGCGTCACCTCGGGTTATATCCGTACCGAGGCGGATGAGGTGCATTACAACCTGCACGTCCTGCTGCGCTTCGATCTCGAACGACTGCTGATTTCCGGCGCCTTGGCCCCCGAAGACCTGGAAGAGGCCTGGAATGCCCGGTTCCTGGCCGATTTCGGCGTTGCCGTCGACAAACCGGCAAACGGATTGTTGCAGGACGTGCACTGGCCGGTCGGGCTGTTCGGCTATTTCCCGACCTACACCCTCGGCAACGTCTATGCCGGCTGCCTCAACCACGCCCTGCGCGTCGCGATCCCCGATCTCGACGACGACCTCGCCGCAGGCAACTCCGCCCCCGCCACGGGCTGGCTGCGCTCCAACATCCAGACCCACGGCGGTCTGCGCCCGCCGCGTGCCACCATCGAACACGCCTGCGGGTTCGACCCCCACGAGGGCCCGCTGCTGGATTATCTCGAGGCCAAGTTCACCGCCCTCTACAGGCTTTGAAATCGCCTTGGTTTCTTCTTTGCAGAAATACTCCGGGGGGTCCGGGGGGCTGGCCCCCCGGCGCGCTGCCCCGGATCACAACGGTCGTATCTTCAAGCGCGTGATCCGGTTGTCCTTTCTCTGGGCCACCTCGAACCGGAAGCCATGGAACGAAAACACCTGCCCCTGGGTCGGAATCGTCTGGGCCTCGTGGATGACCAGCCCGGCGATGGTGTTGGCCTCTTCATCGGGCAGCGACCACTCGGTGGCGCGGTTCAGGTCGCGGATCGTCATCGACCCGTCGACCAGATAATCGTCACCTTCGCCCTTGCGCAGGGGATGTTCGGCATCGACGTCGAATTCATCGGTGATCTCGCCCACGATCTCTTCGAGGATGTCCTCAAGGGTGATCAGACCCTGCAAGGCACCATATTCATCAACCACCAGCGCAAAATGCGTGTGGCGCCGCAGGAACTGGCGCATCTGGTCGTCCAGCGTGGTGGTTTCGGGCACGAAATAGGGCTTCATCGCCACGTCGAGAATGTTGAAATCGGCGAAGGGATCGCCGTTTCCGGTGCTGGCCAGCCGCCGGGCATACATCGCGCGCAACAAATCCTTGGCGTGGATCACCCCGACGATTTCCTCCTGGCTGCCGCGATAGATCGGCAGGCGGGTGTGGGGCGATTTGAGGCATTGCTCCAGCGCCTCGGCGGGGGGGATCGTCACGTCGATCATCTCGATCTTGGAACGGTGCAGCATGATTTCTTCCACCGTCCGCTCGGCCAGATCCAGCGCGCCGAGAATGCGGTCGCGGTCCTCCTTGTGCACCACGCCCTCGGAATGGCCAAGGTTCAGGGCCCCGGCAATCTCGTCGCGCACCGCAAGGATATGGCTGTTGGGGTCGGCGTTCACCCCGAACAGCCGCAGGACCACACGCACCAAGGCGCGCACCGCATAGACCAGGGGCGAGAACACGATGATCACCAACTGGATCGGCCGCGACACCCGGGCGGCGGCGGTTTCGGCATTGGTGATCGCATAGGTTTTCGGCAGCACCTCGGCAAAGATCAGCACCAGTGTCGTCATCACCAATGTGGCCACCGCCACACCGGAATCGCCGAAAACCCGCGTCAGCAGCGCCGTGGCCAGCGATGTCGCCAGGATGTTGACCACGTTGTTGCCCAGCAGGACCGATCCGATCAGCCGCTCGTTGTCTTCGGTGATGCTCAGGGCGCGGGCGGCGCCGGCGCTGCCCTTGTCGGCCTGGGCGCGCAGCTTGCCCCGCGACGCTGCGGTCAGCGCCGTCTCGCTGCCCGAAAAGAACGCCGAGCAGACCAGCAGCAGCAGGATCGCAGCACCGGTGATCCAGAAGGCTGCATCGTAGAGGTCCGTCGCCGTGTCCATCGTGAAGGTCTTTCCTGTTGCTGGGCGTCTTATGCGGGCCAACGGCCTTGCGTTCAAGGGCCGCGCGCGCCCCGCGCCTCAGCCGTCCTTGGCCAGGGGGTGGTGTTCCAGCACCAGTTCGCGCAGCCGCGCGTCCAGGACATGTGTATAGATTTCGGTCGTCGACACATCCGCATGGCCCAGCAGCGTCTGGATCGATCGCAGATCGGCGCCCCCCGCCAGAAGGTGTGTGGCGAAGGCATGGCGCAGGGTGTGGGGCGTCACCTTGTCGGGCGACACGCCCCCCGCAACCGCCAGTTCCTTGATCAGCATGTAGAAGCGATGGCGCGTCAGATAACCCTGTCGACCATGGCTTGGAAACAGGAATTTCGATGCGGGCTGGCGCTTTGCGATGCGGTCTTCATCTTTTGCATCACGTTCGGCCAGCCAGACCGCCAGTGCGTCGCGCGCGCCGGGCGACAGGGGCACCATGCGTTCCTTGCCACCCTTGCCGCGCACCAGCAGCATCCGCGGATCGCCCCGCGCCGCACCCACCGGCAGCGACACAAGCTCGCTCACCCGCATCCCCGTGGCATAAAGCAGCTCCATCAGGCAGGTGTTGCGCAGCCGGTCATCACGCGATGCGCCATGGGTCTGGGCGGCACCGATCAGGCGGTCGACCTCGTCGATGCTCAGGGTCTTGGGCAGGCGTTTGGCGCGGCCCGGTCCCTTGATCTGGATTGCCGGATTGTCGGCGCGCCAGCCTTCCTCGAATGCGAAGCGGTACAACTGCTTTATCGCCGACAGGCGCCGGGCGCGGGTGGCCTGGGCCAGCCCCTCGGCGTCGCAATCGATCATATAGCCCTCGATATGATCCCGCCGGGCGGTTTCAAAGTCGAGCGCCCTGCGATCAAGCCAGTCGGCAAAGGATTTCAGATCGCGCGCATAGGCCAGGCGGGTGTTTTCGGCGGCGTCCAGTTCGGCGGCCTGGGCCTCCAGAAAGGTCTGGATGCGGCGGGGCATCGACACGCTCATGGCTGTGGCCCGAGGATCAGCAGGTGCAGCGCGGCACCGCTTGCCGCAGCGTCCAGGCCCACCGCACGCAGGATGCCGATGGCATGCTGCAGGTCGTCGAGATTGCCGTCGGCGCCTTCGCTGAACAGATCGAACACCCGCAGAACCGCCTCGCCCCGGCGGTTGTCGTCCAGCAGCGATTGCAAGGCTCCGGGCAGCAGTTCGCCCCGGAACCCGTCGCGCAGCGCGGCGGCCATGGCGTCGGGGGCCATGGCGCGCCCCGCCTCGCCCTGGGCGAGGGCCAGCCAGAACACCTGTTCGGGGTTGCGCCCCCGGGTGCGCGATGCGGCGCCGGCGGGATCGGAGGACAGGAGGCCGATCTGCAACTGGATGTCCTCTGCCGCCCCGCTCAGCGGCAGCGGGTCCAGGGCATCGGCCACGGTCTGCGCAAAGGCCACCTCAAGCCCGATGTCCTGCATCGCGGCCCAGGCGGTGGGCAGGGTGGCCGAGACTGCGGTGGGATCGGATCTCTCCAATCCGACGGAAAACACCTGTATCGCCTCGACCCTGTCCCAGACGCCGCCCGAGGCGGCGGGCAGGCGTTCGCCATAGACCTCGAACAGCCGCGCGCCGGTGATCGCGCCCGCGCGGGCCAGCCGTTCGGCGGCAGCGATGCGCGCCTTCCAGCCAGTGATGTCGCGCAGGTCGGCATGGGCAAAGGCCAGCGGCAGATTTGCAGTGGCAATGGGTTCGCCCACGGCGGCGTACATCGAAAAGACCAGCGGCGAGGGGGCGCGCACCGGGGGCAGGGGCGGTGCGTCGTCGGACAGTTCGGCCAGAAGGAATCTGGCCAGCAGATCGTCCTCCTGCGGGGTCAGCAGGCCCAGGGATTCGGCGGTTTCCAGCGTAAGTGCCGCCGCCTGCCAGTCGCCGCCCCGCGCCAGGCAGAAGATGCGCGCGCCATAGGTCGGCGAAATCTGCGGCAGCGCGCGCATCCGGGCGCAGGCGATGTCTTCGGTGCCGTTCAGCAGCGAAATGTCGAACCAGCGGCGGAAGAACTCCGGCTCGGTGCGTCCCGCCCGGTCCAGCAGTTCCGACGCCTCGTCCAGCGCGCCCATGGCCAGCAGCGCATCGATCCGGGCCAGAAACAGCCTGCGGTCGCCGCTGGAATCGGCAGGCGGGGTCAGTTCGGCCACCAGAACCGCCTTGTAGAGATCGCGCAGGGCGGGCAGGTCGGGCGGGCGCTGTGCGGCCACGAGTTCGGCCAGGCGGCGCACCGTCGAGGCGCCCCACAGGTCGGCAGGCAAGCCCAGCCGGGCCGCCGGTCGCAGACCCACCGTGTCGGGCGAGGGGGCGTCCAGCCGGCGCACGGTGATCGTTTCGGGCAGGGCCGAGGTGACGATGCCGGGTTCACTTGGTGCGGCGGGCGCGCGGGGCTGAGCGACGGGCGTGGGCAGGATCACGCTGTCCGACAGCCAGTCGATGGCCGACAGCGGAGCCTCGGCCCAGGTCGGCAGAGCGGCTGCGAGGCCGAGACATATCAGCGCGGATCGCAGCAAATCAGTCCATATCCAGCGTTACGGGTTGCACGATATCACGGGTTTCCGGGCTCATATCCCCGAGATAGGCATAGCCCGTCAGCCCGATAAATCCGATCAGCGCAAGAAAGATGAGCAATTTCAGTATCCGAAACATATCTGTCCCTTCCCGGGGGGCCTGCCATGGGGGACTCTGCGGTCCGTTGCCGGTTTTATATATGGTCTTTTCGGCAAGATCACGCCATTCAGGAAAAGAAACCAATGCAATAAGCGGGACGCTGCCAGAGTGCCATACCAGCTGCGAAAGACGGTGGTTCTTGTCGGCATGATGGGCGCGGGCAAGACGGCTGTGGGCACGGCGCTGGCGCGGCGGTTGGGTGTGACGTTCCGCGATTCCGATCACGCGCTGGAAGTCGCGGCGAATCGCACCATCGCCGAAATCTTCACCACCTACGGCGAGCCGTTCTTCCGCGCCAAGGAAACCCAGGTGATCGAGCGGCTTTTGCAGGCCGAGGCGGGCATCCTGTCAACCGGGGGCGGTGCTTTCCTGTCTGCGTCCAACCGCGCGCTGATTTCGCGCAATGGCGTGTCGGTCTGGCTGAACGCCGATGTGAAACTGCTCTGGTCGCGGGTGCGCCAGAAGGATACGCGCCCGTTGCTGCGCAGCGCCGATCCGTTCGCCACCTTGCAGCAGATTTTCACCGACCGCGTGCCACTTTACAGCCAGGCCGATCTGACGGTCGAGGCGCAACCGCGCTATTCCATCGAAGACATGGTGGACCAGGTGATCGCGGTGCTGCTGGGCCGCCCGGACGTTCTGGGCGAGGTCAAGCCATGAGCGTGGATGTGCGGGTCGAACTGGGCGCGCGGTCCTATGACGTGCGGATCGGTGAAGGGCTGATCGGCGCGGCGGGGGCGCATATCGCGCCGCTGTTGCACCGCGCGCGTGTCGCGGTGCTGACCGATGAGAATGTGGCGGCGGCGCATCTGGCGGGCCTGCGCGACGGGCTGGCGACGGCGGGCATCGGGATGGTGGCGCTGGCCCTGCCTGCGGGCGAGGCGACCAAGGGCTGGTCGCAGTTTTCCCGCGCCGTCGAGTGGTTGCTGGAGAACAAGGTCGAGCGGCGCGATGTGGTTGTTGCGCTGGGGGGCGGCGTCATCGGCGATCTGGCGGGCTTTGCTGCCGCCGTGCTGCGCCGGGGAGTGCGGCTTGTGCAGATCCCCACGTCGCTGCTGGCGCAGGTCGACAGTTCGGTGGGCGGCAAGACCGGGATCAACGCGCCTCAGGGCAAGAACCTGATCGGCGCGTTTCATCAACCCGCGCTGGTGCTGGCGGACATCGCGGCGCTGGACACCCTGCCAGCGCGCGAGTTTCTGTCGGGCTACGGCGAGGTGGTGAAATATGGCCTGCTGGGGGATGAGCCGTTCTTTTCCTGGCTCGAACAGAACGGCCCGGCCCTGGCAGCGGGGGACCGGGCCTTGCGCACCGAGGCGGTGCGCCGGTCGGTGCAGATGAAGGCAGACATCGTGGCCCGCGACGAAACCGAGCAGGGCGATCGCGCGCTGCTGAACCTGGGCCACACGTTCTGCCATGCGCTGGAGACGGCGACGGGGTATTCCGACCGGCTGTTGCACGGCGAGGGGGTGGCGATCGGTTGTGCGCTGGCCTTCGACGTGTCGGCGCGGCTGGGCCTGTGCCCGCAGGAAGACCCGGGCCGCCTGCGCGTCCATCTCAAGGGAATGGGGATGAAGACCGATCTGGCCGATATTTCTGGCCCGCTGCCTGGTTCGGACGATCTGATCGCGCTGATGGGGCAGGACAAGAAGGTGATGGACGGCAAGCTGCGGTTCATCTTGGCGCACCGGATCGGCGCGGCCTTCGTGACCGATGCGGCCGACCCGGGCGTGGTGCGCGCCGCGCTGGAGGCGGCGCGCGGATAGCTCAGAACGGGATTTCGTCGTCCATGTCGCTGGGCGCCGGGCCACGCCCACCACCGCCGCCACCTGACGATCCGCGCCCGCCGCCGCTGTCGCGGTCATCGGGATAGCCGTCGTCATTGCCGCCGCCGCCGCCACCCCCGCCGCCTTCGCGGCCATCGAGCATGGTCATCACGCCGTCAAAGCCCTGCAGCACGACTTCGGTGGAATAGCGGTCCTGGCCCGACTGATCCTGCCATTTGCGGGTCTGCAACTTGCCCTCGATATACACTTTCGAGCCCTTCTTGAGGTACTGCTCGGCGATGCGCACCAGCCCTTCCTGAAAGATCGCCACGGTGTGCCACTCGGTACGCTCGCGCCGCTCGCCGCTGTTCTTGTCTTTCCAGGTTTCCGACGTGGCGATGCGCAGGTTGCACACCTTGCCGCCGTTCTGGAACGACCGCACCTCGGGGTCGCGCCCCAGATTGCCGATCAGGATCACCTTGTTCACCGAACCCGCCATGGGCCACACTCCTTCGATTCTCGGAACACCCGGTTGTCCTAGACTAGGCCGCTCTTGGTTAACAGAAGCTAAAGCCATCAGAGGGTGGAAAAGCCGGGCGAAATGGGTATAGTCCGTGAAAATCGCGGCGATATGGTGGGTGCGGATGATCGGCAAGGCAACGATGGTGCTGGTGGCCATTGGGTTGGCTCCGGGGATGAGTTGGGCTGAAAACCTGTCGGTATCGTCGAAATCCCGGCTGAAACTTTTCCAGTCCCAGACCAGCGTCCTGGATAACCGAGCAGCCTCGCAATACGCCAATTCCGTGCGATTGCGCCCCGAGTCGGTGAAGATTCCCGGTCGCATCGAGGCGGCGGCGGCGCCCCGGTTCAATGGCAAGTACAAGGGCCCCTATCTGACCCTGGCAAAGGCTGCGGCACGCAAGCACAGCGTGCCCGAGGATTTGTTCCTGCGCCTTGTGCAGCAGGAATCGGGCTGGAATTCGGGGGCGGTGTCGCACAAGGGCGCCATCGGGTTGGCGCAACTGATGCCGGACACGGCCAAGGGTTTGCGGGTCGATCCGAACGATCCGCGCCAGAACCTTGAGGGTGGGGCGCGCTATCTGCGCCAGCAGTATGAAAAGTTCGGCTCATGGCGGCTGGCGCTGGCGGCCTATAACGCGGGGCCGGGTGCGGTGGAAAAGCACGGCGGGGTGCCGCCTTTCGCCGAGACGAAGAATTACGTTCGCGTGATCTGGGGCAGCTAGAGCGCGCTGCCGTTGCGCGGACACTGAAACCGCCCCAAGGATGGGTGGTTTCCGAAGCTTGTGTTTCGACTGAAGATCACCCCGCCCCACGACTTCCCCGGCAATAACAGGACGCGCGGATGGTCACGTCGGCGCGGGCCAGCGCACGGGTCAGTTGCGCCGCGATATGCGCCCGCTCGACCGTCTCGCCCCGCCGGGTCAGGCATTCATGCAGCCCATGCAGCGCCCATACATTGCCCGGGTGCTGACAAGGGCGGGGCAGGGTGGCGTCCAGCCCCAGATCGGCGCGATAGACCGCCTCGGCCTCGTCCAGTTCGCCGTGTTCCAGCAGCAGCGCGCCCAGGGCGTGGCGGGCGGGCTGCATCCAGCCCCAGGGCTCGTCGTATTCCAGGCCGTCGTCCAGCGCGACGGCGGCGCGCAGGTGATCCAATGCCTCGGAATGGCGGCCCGCGTGCCAGGCGATTTCGCCCAGCATCATCCGTTCGGCAATGGCCAGCAGGTTGGCGCAGGTGTTGTTGAACAGCAGCCGCGTATCGGGCACCCGGACGCGGGCGGTCTGAAATGCCGCACGGTCGAGAGACGGATCGCCCCCGGTGTTGGCCAGCGCGATGGCCCGGGCGTAATGCATGATCGCGGTGGTCATGCGGTAGAGTTCGGTGTCGCCGGGCAACGGCTGGGCCAGAATCTCGCGCCACATGCCAAAGCGGATCATGACGTGCTGCTTCTTGGGGATGAACGCCTCGAACCAGTCGGCATAGGGGCGCAGCACCGACTCGGGCAGGGCGGCGATCACGCCGTTGGCGGCCCAGAGCGCGCGCGCCTTCTGGCCCAGAAGCATCGCGCCATAAAGGGTGAAGCTGTAGTTGTGAGCGCGGTAGAGCGTATAGAAATTGTCGGGCCCGGCATGGGCCAGGTATTTCTCGTCGGCTTGGATGGCGGCCAGGTTGCGTTCGACAACCGCCTGGTAATCGCCCGTCAGCACATCGATATGCGTGCCCATATGGATCAGGTGTCCCGCGTCGGGCACCAGCGTGACCAGACGGTCGCCGTGGCGCAGGGCGGCCTCGGGCGTCGGCGACATTTCCATCAGATGGATATACATGTGCAACAGGCCCGGATGGTCCCAGGCGGCGGCGTGGGTGGCGAAAGCCCGTTCCAGAAGGGCACGCGCCTCGGCGGTGTCGGTGCCCGGGCGCGGCTGGCCGGTGCGGATGTCCCACAATTGCCAGGGCGTGCGGTTCAGCATCGCTTCGGCCAACAGGGCGATGACGTTCAGATCGCCCGGATGCGCGGAGAGAACGGCGCGCAGGGCTTCGGCATAACCGGCGTGAAACGGGGCGTAATCCTCAAGCGCCGGGTCGGTGGGATAGCGCGCGCCCAGCGCCGCGATCAGCGCGCGTTCCAGCGGCGCGGCGCGGTCAGCCAGCGCCCGGGCGCGGTCGATTTGGCTGTGGGCGGTGGCAAGCATTTCGGCCCGCGCCTCGGGCGGCAGGTCTTCCCAGCCCTTGTTGTAGTTGAGGCCGACCGCATGGGCGATGCCCCAATGGGCCATGGCCAGGTTCGGGTCATGGAACAGCGCCCTTGCAAAGCACAGCGCCGCTTCTTCGTGGTTGAAGCCCCAGCACCAGATGATGCCCCGGTCAAACCAGCGCTGTGCCTTTTTCGACGTCGTCGAAACCGGCTGGGTATGACGACCAAGGTTGAAATAGGCCATGGCGCCACCTTCCCATCGCAGTTTGCCGCGCGACAGGGCTGGCGGCGGATTTGAGGATCTGTACCAGCAGAAAGCCGGATCACAGCCCCTATTCGGCGGCGATCTTGATCACCGGCTCCATCCCGTCCAGCGTGGCGCGGTCGAGATGGCACTTGATCTCGTGTCCAGTGGCCAGCGTGACCATCGGCGGCACCTCACGTTCGCACAACCCCCCGGGCACCCTGGATTTCCAGCGGCACCGGGTCTGGAACGGGCAGCCCGGCGGCGGGTTCATCGCCGAGGGGATATCGCCCTCCAGCACGATATGCTGCTTGATCACGCTGGTGTCGGCGATGGGCACGGCCGACAGCAGCGCCTCGGTATAGGGGTGATAGGGGGGCGAAAACACCTGATCGGTGGTGCCGATTTCCACCACATGGCCAAGATACATCACCATCACCCGGTCCGACAGATAGCGCACGATGGACAGGTCATGGCTGATGAACAGCAGGGTCGTCTTTTCCTTGCGCTGGATCTCCATCAAAAGGTCCGTGACAGCCGCCTGCACCGACACGTCCAGCGCCGAAACAGGTTCGTCCGCCACCACGATGCGCGCCCCCCCGGCAAAGGCGCGGGCGATGCCAACGCGCTGTTTCTGCCCGCCCGACAGCTGGCGCGGCATCCGTTCGGCAAAGGCGCGGGGCAGTTTGACGAGGTCGAGCAGGTTCAGCATCCGCTCGCGCCGGTCATCTTCCGAGGTGCCGATCCTGAAGATTTCCAGAGCGCGGATGATCTGCCGGCCCACTGTCATGCTGGGGTTCAGGGTGTCGAAGGGGTTCTGGAACACCATCTGGATGCTTGAAATGGTCTTCGTATCCCGCGCCTCGATGGGCACATTGCCGATGGACTGGTTGTCGAGCAGGATCTGCCCCTCGGTTGCGGTCTCCAGCCCCATCAGCACCTTGGCAAAGGTCGACTTGCCACAGCCCGATTCGCCCACAATGGCCAGCGTCTCGCCCTCGCGGGCCTCGAAACTCAGGGTCTCGTTCGCCTTCACCACCTTGGTCTTGTCGCTGCCGCCGAACAGCGCGCTGGCGCTGACCTCATAGTATTTCCTGAGGTTGTCCATCTTCAGGACGACATTGCCGATCTCGCCCTTCTCCTGAGCGATCACGGCGGCCAGGGGCGCGTTCCAGTCGATCTCCTCGAAGCGCAGGCAGCGTGATCCGTGCCGGTCGTCACCCTTGACGGGTCGCATCCGGATATCGCCCGCATCACACCGCCCCGCCTCGAAATAATCGCAGCGCGGGCCGAAGTTGCAGCCCGGTGGCCGCTCATGGGGCAGTGGAAAATTGCCGGGAATGGCCACCAGCGGGCGCGACGTCTTGTCCGCCCCCGGCAGCGGGATCGAGCGGAACAGCGCCTGGGTATAGGGGTGCTGCATCTGGTCGAACACATCCGTTATGCTGCCGGTCTCGACCGCCTCGCCGGAATACATCACGCAGAGACGGTCGCAGGTTTCCAGCACCAGGCCCAGATTGTGCGAGATGAACAGCATCGACGTGCCGTATTTCTTGCCCAGATCCTTGACCAGTTCGACCACCGCCGCTTCGACAGTCACATCCAGCGCCGTCGTCGGCTCATCCAGGATCAGCAGCGACGGCTTGCTCATCAGCGCCATGGCGATGACGATGCGCTGCTGCTGCCCGCCGCTCAACTGGTGGGGATAGGATTTCAGGATGCGCTCGGGATCGGGCAGCTTCACATCCGTCACCACCTCAAGCGCCCGGTCGCGAGCCACACTCGCAGAAACCCCCTCGTGGATCATCGGCACTTCCATCAACTGCCGCCCGATCCGCATCGCCGGGTTGAGGCTGGCCATGGGCTCCTGATAGATCATGGCGATCTCGCGGCCGCGGATCTCGCGCAGTTCCCGGGGCGACATGTCACACAGATCGCGGCCCTTGAACTTGATCGTCCCGCCGACGACGCGCCCGTTCACCCCCAGATCCTGCATCACCCCCAGCGCCACGGTCGACTTGCCGCACCCCGACTCGCCCACCAGCCCCATCGCCTCGCCCGGCATCACCTTGGTGGAAAAATCCATCACCGCCGGAATTTCGCGCAGCCGCGTGAAGAACGAGATCGAAAGGTTCTCGATCTCCAGAATGGGTCCGTCGTACTGTCCGCTCATCTCGGCTTCCCTGTTCTTTCTTGCTTGAAATATCCCGGGGGGTCCGGGGGGCTGGCCCCCCGGGTGGCGGGACGCAACTCTAGTCGCGCAACGATTCCTCGCGCAGACCATCGGCCAGCAGGTTCAGCCCCAGCACCAGCGACAGCAACGACAGCGCCGGTGGCAGCGCCGGATGCAGATAGATCGACAGCAGCTTGCGCCCCTCGTTGATCGTGCTGCCCCAGTCCGGAGATTCGGGCGACAGGCCCAGCCCGAAGAAGCCCAGGGTGCCCAGCAGGATCGTCGTATACCCGATACGCAGACAGAAATCCACGATCAGCGGGCCACGCGCATTGGGCAGGATTTCCCACAGCATGATGTACCACGGGCCCTCGCCTCGGGTTTGCGCGGCGGCGACATAATCGCGCGTCTTGATATCCAGGGCGATGCCGCGCACGATGCGGAACACCGTGGGCGAATTCACGAACACCACCGCCACGAACACCACCAGAAGGTTCGGCGGGAACGAGATGATGCCAAACGGATCGGCGTTCCACGCGATACCAAGATACAGCCACAGCCCGATCACCAGCGTCACCCCGAGGTAGAGGTTGCGCTTGGCCGGCATCACGAAGAAGCGCGAGTTGAACAGGATCACCAAGAAGACGATCGGAAAGATGAACAGTACCCCCGCCATGTAGACGGGAATGCCCGTCGCCACGATTTCCGGCGTGACCAGCAGATAGAACAGCAGGATCACCGGGAAGGCCAGCACAAGGTTGGCGACGAACGACAGCACGGTGTCCAGCTTGCCGCCGTAATACGCAGCGGGCAGACCCAGGGTGATGCCGACCATGAAGGCGAAGAGGGTGGCGAAGGGGGCGATCTTGATCACCTCCCAGGCCCCGGCGATCACCCGGGAAAACACGTCCCGCGCCAGGTTGTCGCCGCCCAGCAGGTACCAGCCGTAGTCGCCGTCCCCGGCGCCGCTCAGGGGGGTGCCGGGCACCACGTTCTTCATCCCCGACGCCTGGCCCAGCGGATCGTGGGTGCCGATCAGGTCGATGGCGCCGAACACGGCGACAAAGACCCAGAACATCACGAGGGCAAACCCGATCATCCCGATCATGCTGTCGAACAGCTTGCCGTAAAGGCCCAGCCGCCGCTTGAACAGGATCGACAGCACGAAGGTGGCGACAAGTGCGATCCAAACCGGGGTCAGATGCCCCAGGATCGCGCCGATGATCTGAAACGTCGAAAGCGGATCCAAGGTCAAGTGCTCCTGGTCTGGGCGAGGGAACCGGGCCGGTCTGCGGCACGGGGACGGCGGGTGGCGTGATCCTCGGGCCTGACCCGAGGATCTGCCGGTTCGGCGCGCCGGGGAAGAGATCCCCGGGTCAGGCCCGAGGATGACGGCGCGCGTGGGGCAGGCGGGGCGCGATGAACGTCGAGGCCCCTCATGCGACCGATATCCGCGGGTTGAGGTAGACGTAACCGATGTCGGAGATCAGCTGCGTCACCAGCACGACGACGACCGACACGACCGACACGCCCAGCAGCAACTCGATGTCGTTGTTCTGCGCCGCCTGCACCAGCGTCCAGCCGAAACCCTTGTAGTTGAACAGGGTTTCCACGATCACCACGCCGTTCAGCAGCCACGGGATCTGCAGCATGATCACCGTGAACGGCGCGATCAGCGCATTTCTCAGGGCGTGTTTCAGCACGATGTTGGGAAAGCTCACCCCCTTCAGGCGGGCGGTGCGGATATATTGCGCCGTCATCACCTCGGCCATGCTGGCGCGGGTCATGCGGGCGATATAGCCCATGCCGAACAGCGCGATTGTCAGCACCGGCAGGAAGAAATTCTCGAAATTCGCGTCCTCCATGGCGCCGGTCGCCGTGCCCTTGAACCATTTCAGCCCCACCGCCGAACTGGAGAACACCGCGATCAGGATCACCCCCGACACATATTCCGGCGTTGCCGTCGTCACGATGGACACCACCGACAGCGACCTGTCGGTGCGCGACCCCTCGCGCATGCCCGCCAGCACCCCGATGATCAGCGCCGACGGGATCATCAGCACCAGCACCCAGAACATCAGCTTGCCCGTCAGGCCCAGACGTGTGGCGATGATGCCGCCGACATCTTCCTTGAAGACCGTGGATTCGCCCCAATCCCCCTGCAGCACGCCGCAGAAGGTGGCGGCGGCGGCCGGATCCTCGCCCGAGACGAAGCAGCGGCCGCGCACCGTGCCATCCTGCCCCTCGATCACATAGCCGGGCATCACGCCCAGCCACTGGCCGTATTTGAGCAGCGTGGGTTGCAGATAACCCCGGTTGCCCAGCCAGCTTTCCACCGCCTCGTCGGACATGCGGAAATTGCCTTCGGTCTTGGCCAGCTTTTCGAGATTGGGGAACAGGTTGGTCAGCCAGAACACGATCAGTGTCAGGCACATGGCCGTCAGGATCATCACGCCGATGCGGCGCAGAAGGAACAGTCCCATGGTGTCTCCCGTCGGGTCTATGCGGATCCTGCACCTTTGGCGGTGTCTGTCGTCGATCCGTCAAGGTTGGGGCGCGCGGTGACGCGCGCCCCGATCTGGTGCGCTCTGGTGTGGCCTCAGGCGGCCAGACCCCATTTGTAGATCTGCGGCAGATAGGCGATGTGCATCTCCGCCCCCACGACGCCCTCGCGGGCATGGCGATAGAGCGAGCGCCAATAGGGCTGGATCGTCACGCCCTCCTCGACCATGATCGCCTGCAGCTTGCCCATCACCACCCGGCGCTTGTCGGCGTCGGCGATGGCATTCGCCTCGGTCAGAAGCGTGTCGAATTCCGCGTTGGAAAAGGCCGCTTCGTTCCACGCTTCGCCGGTGCGATAGGCCAGCGCCATGATCTGCACGCCCAGCGGGCGGTGGTTCCAGTCGGTGGCGCTGAACGGATACTTGGTCCAGTCGTTCCAGAACGTCGAGCCGGGCAGGACGGTGCGCTTCACGTTGATCCCGGCATCGCGCAGCTGGGCGGCGATGGCATCGCAGGTGTTCTTGCGCCAGTCGTCGTCGATGCTGATCAGTTCGTGTTCGAAATCCGCCATCCCCGCCTCTTCCATCAGCGCCTTGGCCATGGCCGGATCAAACGGGAGCCGACCGACGGAGGGGTCATATTCGGGATGGGCGGGTGCGACGTGATGGTTTTCTGCCGGGCGGCCACGGCCGGAATTGCCCAGTTCGAGAACCACCGCATTGTCGACCGCCATCGCAAGGGCCTTGCGCACGCGCTTGTCGCCATAGGTCTTCACGCCGTCGATCTCGGCCAGCTGGTTGGGGCGGATCACCACCGTCGAGGCCGATACGACCTCGGATTCGATCCAGCCGAGGCTGTTCACGATGTCGATGAAATCGCCAACCGTCTCGTACAGCATGTCGACCTCTTCGGATTCGACCGCCGCGATCCAGGCCGCCGGATCGGTGCCGTAATCGACATATTCGATCCGGTCGACGAAGAAGCCGCCGCCCTCATAGACGCCGTCGTTGCCCCACCACGGGTGATCGGTCTTGACCAGAGCCGCCCGAATCCCGACCTGGTGGTTCTCCATGATCATCGGCCCGGTGCCGACCATGGTCGACGGATCGGCCTCGGCGTCGAAGGACGAATGGTAAACCTGGGCGGGATAGTCGGCCATGCCGGGAATGATGGTGATGTCGGGCATCGGCAGCGTCAGCACCACAGTGTGATCGTCGGTGGCGGTGATCGCGCCCTCGATCGCCTTGCCGCTGGCATCGTCGATCAGCGCCGCCATGCGACCGGCCATCGAGTTGCCCTCGACCGACTTGTCGCACCAGCCCTCGATCACCCGCACCACATCCGCCGCGGTGAAATCGTCGCCGTTGTTCCACTTGACGCCCTGTCGGACGTTCAGGGTGTATTCTGTGGCATCGTCGCTCACGCTCCAGCTTTCCAGAAGCATCGGCCCGAACGAACCGTCGTTGTTGTATTCGACGAGGAATTCCAGCGTGCCTGCGGTCAGGTGGGCAATCTGCGGCCAGTCGAAGGTTCGCGGATCCTTCAGCGCGCGCACTTCCATCTGCACGCGCAGCGTGCCGCCGGCCTGGGCGTGGCCGGCGGCCCTTGCGGGCGCGCTCAGGCCGATCAGGCCATAGGCGGCGGTGGCCGACACACCCAGCGCGGTCGAGCGCACCAGGAATTCACGCCGGTCCAGCAGACCGGCCTTGTGTTCGCGGGCATACATTCTGGCAGCGGGGTGTATCGGATCGTGCAACTTGGTTTCGGTCATCTCGTGCTCCCTGTGAGACATGTTTCGCATCGGACGCTGTCACGACCAGTTTCTGGCTGGCGGGTTTTTGGCCCCGGTCACGCCGTGCGGACCATTCGGCATCTTAATTTGCCCAAGGTCAATGTCGCCTTTTAACAAGCTCTGGCACGAAAGCGACATTTTTCACCGAAAAACATCGAAATTTCTCGGTTGCAGCAAAGGCAGGCACCGCCCGGTCGTCGAAAGAAGGGTTGGCTTTGCCAAAGCGCTTCGGCCCGTCGGGCGCCCCGGGAGAGCAGACCGCAGCGGCCGGAACGACGACTGCTCAGTCGGCCTTGCGGAAGGCCGATGGCGTCTGACCGGTCTGGTGCTGGAACGCGCGGGTGAAATAGGCGGCCGAGCGGAAGCCCAGGCTGGCCGCCACGTCCTTGATCGGCAACCGCGTATCGCGCAGCATCTTGCGCGCCTCATAGTGCAGCCGGTCGTGCAGAAGCACCGAGGCGGTGCGCCCGCTGGCCGCCTTGCAGCAGCGCGACAGGTGCGTGGCGGTGACACCCAGGGCGGCGGCATAATCGGCCACCCCCTGCGCCTTGCGGAAATCCCGCTCCAACAGGGCGGTGAACGCCGCGACCAGCCGTTCGGCGGCGCGGCTGTCCGGCCCTTCGGCGGTGGCACCGACGGGCCAGGCATGACGCTCCAGCCAGACCGCCAGAAGCCCCGCGTGGTGCAACAGGGCGCGTTCCATCGCCTCGGCGCCCAGTTCAAGTTCGCGCTGGATGTTGTCGATCTGGAACGCCATCTCGCCCTGGTGCTGCGCCTCGCGCAGGCGCAGGTGCAGCGGATCGTCGGGCATTTCGATCCCACTGTCGCGCGGGAAGAACAGCGCGCTGCCGATGACCTGACCCATCATGTCGAAACCGTGCATCGTGCCGGCGGGCAGCAGGATTGCGTTGTGCGGGCCATAGCCGCGGGTCAGGCCCGAAATGGTGATTCGCCCCTGGCCCCGGGTGAACCAGTACAGCACGGGGGTGGAATAGCTGCGCATCGCCTCGGTCCGCCAACGCCCGCCCTGGGCAAACCGCTGCATTGGCACAAGGCGGAACCCGGTCACGGGACCGGGCAGGGGGCTTTCGGTTTTGGCCATGGCAGGTGAACCCTCGTCTTGGCAGAACGGGCAGGCAGGCAGCGCCCCGAGGATCAGAACGTCACGGCAAATTCATCCGGTGTCAAACACAGTTTGGCGCGGCGCCGGTTTTCAGCGATCGGGTGTGGCCTGAGAGGCAGTCAGGGGCACCCAGCCCGCCATGCGCTTGCGAAACCATGTGCGCTGGCGTTTGGCATATTGCCGCGTGGCGATGAGAACGGCGGCGCGGGCCTCGTCCAGCGTCATCTTCCCGCCGAGGTGCGCCACCAGGTCCGGCGCCCCGATGGCGCGCGACGCGGGTCGGCGCGGATCCCAGTTGGGCAGGTTGGCGCGCACCTCGTCCAGCGCACCGTTGGCCAGCATCCGGTCGAACCGCAGCGCGATGCGCGGGTTCAGCCAGTCGGGGGGCGCGTCGATGCACAGCGCCAGGCTGTCGGAAAGGCGCAGCAGCGGCGGCGGGGTGGTGTCCTGCCAGGCGGCCAGGCCCTGTCCGGTCGTTGCCTGCACCTCCCAGGCGCGCTGGATGCGGGCGGGGTTCTGGCGGTCGATGCGGGCCAGCGTGGCGGGGTCGATGTCCGCCAGAAGACACGCGGCGCCCTTGGCGGCGACCCGCCGGTCGGCCTCGGCGCGGACGGGGTCGGGGGTCGGGGGAATCTCGGCCAACCCCTCGGTCAGGGCGGCAAGGTTCAGCCCCGTGCCGCCCACGATGATCGGACGCGCACCGCCCAGAAGCCCTGCCACCTCGCGCAGCCAGTGGCCGGTGGAATAGGGTGCATCGGGCGCAATGTGACCGTAAAGGGCATGGGGCGCGCGGGCCAGATCGCCGGCATCGGGGCGCGCGCTCAGCAGGCGCCAGTTGGCGAACACCTGCAACGCATCGGCGTTCACGATCACCCCGCCCGCCGTTTCGGCGATGGCCACGGCCAGCGCCGACTTGCCGCTGGCCGTTGGCCCGGCGATCAGAACCGGGCGGTCGGCCCCGGCATCGGCGATGATGCGTTCGATGTTCACCCTTGCCCCTTTGGCGCATTGAAACCCGACCGGTTTTGCGACATTCAGGCGGGCGATACAATCGCAGCACTTCAGAACGAGGCTTTTCCCATGACAAACCCGGCATCCGGCGACCCATCGGTCTCGTACAAGCGCGTTCTGCTGAAGATTTCCGGCGAGGCGCTGATGGGCGAGACCCAGTTCGGGCTGCACCCGCCCACGGTACAGAGGATCGCCGCCGAGGTAAAATCGGTGCACGACATGGGCGTCGAGATCGCCATGGTGATCGGCGGCGGCAACATCTTTCGCGGGCTGCAAGGCAGCGCCCAGGGGATGGAGCGCACGACCGCCGATTACATGGGCATGCTTGCCACGGTGATGAACGCGCTGGCGATGCAGTCGGCGCTGGAGGAACTGGGCATCCACACAAGGGTGATTTCGGCGATCCCGATGGATCAGGTGTGCGAGCCCTATATCCGGCGGCGCGCCGTGCGCCACCTTGAAAAGAAACGCGTCGTGATCTTTGCCGCAGGCACCGGCAATCCGTATTTCACCACCGACACCGCCGCCACCCTGCGCGCCAACGAAATGGCCTGCGAGGCGATCTTCAAGGGCACCAAGGTGGATGGCATCTATGACAGCGATCCCAAGACCAACCCCGACGCCGTGCGCTATGACCGCGTCACCTATGACGAGGTGCTGCGCAAGAACCTCAAGGTGATGGATGCCAGCGCCATCGCCCTGGCCCGCGACAACAAGCTGCCCATCGTGGTGTTTTCACTGGACGAACCGGGGGGCTTTCGGGGAATACTGGGAGGGCGGGGTACGTTCACCATCGTCGAATAGGACGCGACGAACCTCTTTCCCGGTGGGCGGCGGCAGGTGCGGACGCAGTCGGACAGGAGACGGTCGAGATGACGAAGGCCACCAAACGACTCTCCAAAGCCCGCGCTGCGGTGATCGCACTGCCCAACCTGTTGCCTGCCAAGCGCGATCTGTTCCTTTCGATCCTGAGCGAGATCACGCTGAGCAGTGACGAGGAGGAAAGCCTGGGTGCCGCGATTCACGTTTCGATGATGACCGGCAAGGACAAGCGGCTGGCGTTGCGCGGGCTGGAATTGGCCACGGTGGTCGACCACATCATCCGCGACCGCACGTCGCTGGACGAACCGGCGCTTGAGGCCATCGTCAAGACCGTCCAGAACGCGAACAAAACGAACTCTGATACCGCGGTCGCCGCAGCGACGGCGGGGCTGATCAATTCCTATCCCGACCGGCGCGTGACCGACGAGCTGCGCGTCTATGTCGAACGTCATGATCTGCCCACAATGCGCCACCTTTCGGTCGATCTGCCTCTGCCCGGAACAGAGGTTCTCATCGAACGCCGCCACGACAAAAGCTACAAGAGACGGCTTCCCGCCACGGTGCTCATGGGCGGGCCGGTGCGAAAGCTGCCCACCGGCAAGCTTGGTTTCATGCAGTTCAGCTTTATCGCCAGTTCGCAGGGGCGTCTGGATTTCCCGGCGCAGGATGTCACCGGCGTCTGGACCGACAGTGTGACGTCCTGCGTGCCGGTCTATTGTCTGTGGGGCGGCCTGCCGATGTACTCGGCGATGACGTTTGCCCATGTGCCGGGCGGCGACGTGTCCAAGCTGAAGCGCGACGAATTGTTGCCTGCCGATCTTGGCATTCCTGCCAGGGTCGTGCTGATGTATTCTCAGGACGATTGCGATGCCCAGACATTCGACACGCTGGACGTGCTGTTGACGGCTGGCGTGCCGCGCAACCGCGTCTATGTCTACGGCGCCTCGGGTGGCGGCAATTTCATGTGCGACAGATATGGATTCTTCGGTCAACTGCCCGGTTCAGGCAGTCCAGCATCGGATCCTGCCTTTCATTGGCGCGGCTAGCCCGGGGTCTATACATTCCTGCAATCCTTCGGTTATAAGTCTGCCAAAATGCAGGCATCTGAGGTAGACGATGGCAGACGAAGATCTCGATCTTGACGTGGACGATCTGAAACGCCGCATGGACGGCGCCATGGACGCGCTGCGCCACGAATTTGCGTCGTTGCGCACCGGGCGCGCGTCTTCGTCGATGGTGGAACCGATCATGGTCGACGCCTATGGCCAATTGACCCCGATCAACCAGGTGGGCACGATCAACGTCCCCGAGCCGCGCATGGTGACGGTGACGGTCTGGGACAAGCAGTTGATGGGCAAGGTGGAAAAGGCGATCCGCGAATCCGGGCTGGGCATCAATCCGGTGATGGATGGCCTGACGATCCGCCTGCCGATTCCCGAACTGAACGAAGAGCGGCGCATCCAGCTGTCCAAGGTGGCCGGCCAGCGCGCCGAGGATGCGCGCATCGCCATCCGCAACGTGCGGCGCGACGGGATGGATCAGTTGAAGCGGCTGAAGGCGGCGGGCCTGTCCGAGGACGACCACAAGCTGTGGTCGACCGAGGTGCAGGCGCTGACCGACGCAGCCATCGGGCGGATCGACAGCGGTCTCGCCTCCAAGCAGGAAGAGATCATGCAGGTCTGACCTGTCTTGCCCGGCGCGCCCTTGCCGCGCCGTCCGCGTCCGCACCCGTGGCCGCACCCCCGTTCCGCCCATCCAGGAGACGCGCCGTTGACGAGTACCAGCCAGGACACCGGCACCCCGCCCGGCCCGCGCCATGTGGCGGTCATCATGGACGGCAATGGCCGCTGGGCCCAGAGCCGCGGCAAGCCGCGCCTGTTCGGCCATCACGCCGGGGTCAAGCGGGTCAAGGAGATCGTGCGCGCCTGTCCCGATCAAGGTGTCAGGTATCTCACGGTCTTTGCCTTCAGCACCGAGAACTGGAAACGCACCCAGGCCGAGGTGTCGGGCCTGATGAAGCTGTTCCGCCGCTATATCGCGTCGGAAGCGCGCGATCTGCTGGCCGAGGGCGTGCGCGTG